>QWCD01000046.1_pt1 | contig 45959 bp, 42 predicted proteins | sample 1972461 | NCBI WGS metagenome assembly QWCD01 (sample SAMN09866717, study PRJNA288562) | Human vaginal metagenome isolate term4_vaginal, whole genome shotgun... | isolation source: vagina | host: Homo sapiens | place: USA: California | reverse complement strand
ATGTCTTAAACTCTCAAATAAAAGAAACAGTTTCCAAGATTGAAACATTGAGAAGCGAAATTGACAAAATAGTTGCTGAATTAGAGGAATAGTTATGAATAAAATAGAAAAGTTAATTAGGGAACTATGTCCTAATGGAGTTGAATATAAAAAATTATGTGACTCGTCAATAATATCAGTTGGTAGTAGAATAACTAAATCAATGATGAATGAAAGTGAAAAATATCCTGTTTATGGTGGTGGAACAATTCCAACAGGATATTATAATGATTTTAATAATGAACATTCAATAGCTATTTCAAGAGCAGGAAGTGCAGGATCAGTAAAATGAGTGAGCCAAAAATATTGGGCTACTGATGTATGTTTTGTTGTGTCTGAAAAATATGAAGCTGCAAATATTAAATTTTTATATCATTTTTTAAAATTAAGAGAAAATGAATTAAAAAAACACATTTATGGAGGAAATTTACCTAAATTAGATAAACAATACTTATGAAATTTGCAAATTCCGCTTCCTCCTCTTGAAATCCAAAATCAAATTGTTAATATTTTAGACAAGTTCACCGAGTTGACCACCGAGTTGACCACCGAGTTGACCACCGAGTTGACCTATAGAGATAAACAATATAATTACTATAGAAATAAATTACTAGACTTCGATAATAATAAAGAATTATTAAACAAGATAATGAATAATCAACAATGCAATAATAGTATAGTTGAATATAAGAGAATTGAGGAAGTTTGTGAAATTTTAGTTGGCGGAGAAAAACCTGATGATTGCATAAAAGGTAATAAAAAAACAAATGAATATAAATACCCCGTTTTTTCAAATAATTCAAAAGATGAAGGACTCTATGGATATTCTAAAAAATATGTAATTGACAAAAAATCAGTAACAGTTAGTTCAATAGGAACTATTGGATTTCATAAGGTTAGAGAACCATTTTATACTCATATTATTAGATTAAAAGTTTTAATTCCCAAAGATAAAAATGAGTTAATTCCTGAATTTTTAAATTATTGTTTAGATTTAATTGATTTTTCAAAAATAAAAAAAGGACAAACTCTTCAATCTATAAGTGCGAGTGAAATAAGAACCATTTTAATCCCTATCCCTCACATTTCCATTCAAAATAAAATTGTTGAAATCCTTGACAAACTTGAAACATACACCAAAGACATTCAATCTGGCCTTCCTCTTGAAATTGACCAACGTAAAAAACAATACGAATATTATAGAGATAAGTTGTTAGACTTCAAAGACCTTGCGGGGGGGGCATTAAGTAAAAATTATTTGCTGCTTTTAAATGAACTTTGAGACAAAATTGTCAATATAGTTGAATATGATTTAATTAAAAACTTGTGTGAAATAAAGCGAGGAAAAGTTTACTCAAAAGAATTCATAAAATTAAATAAAGGTGAATACCCTGTTTATTCATCTCAAAGTTTAAACGATGGAATTTTAGGAAAAATTGACAAATATGATTTTGATGGTGAATATGTAACATGAACTACAGATGGGGCATATGCCGGGACAGTATTTTATAGAATTGGTAGATTTTCAATAACTAATGTGTGTGGAATATTGAATGTTCTAAACAAATCAAAATTAAATGTGAAATATTTAAGCACTTGCTTATCTATGCAGACAAAAAAATTTGTAAACAAGGCAAGCGGAAATCCTAAACTCATGAGTAATATTATGGAAAATATTGAAATCCCTATTCCTCACATTTCCATTCAAAATAAAATTGTTGAAATCCTTGACAAACTTGAAACATACACCAAAGAAATTCAATCTGGCCTTCCTCTTGAAATTGACCAACGTAAAAAACAATACGAATATTATAGAGACAAGTTGTTAGACTTCAAAGACCTTGCGGGGGGGGTATTAAGTAAAAATTATTTACTGCTTTTAAATGAACTTTGAAACAAAATTGTCAATATAGTTGAATATAAAGAATTAGGAACCATAATCACGAAGGCTCCCAAATCTCCATTTGGAGTTGCAAAACTGTTAAAAATGAACAAAGGGGATTATTTAGCAATAACTTCAGGAAATAAATCATTTTATGTCTCTGATTTTTTAGTTGATGGAGAATATATATTTGTTAATGATGGTGGGCAAGCAGACGTTAAATATAATCAAGGAAAAACAATGTATTCCGATCATGTGTTTGCGTTTAAAACAAATGAATGCAACACAAAATATCTTTACTTTTATTTATTGAATATTTCTAATTTTATTAACGAAAAATTATTTGTTGGTAGTGGATTAAAAAATTTAAATAAAAAAGAATTATTGAATCTTAATATTGCAATTCCTCCTATTGAAATTCAAAACAAAATTGTTGAAATTCTTGATAAATTGCAAGCCTATACCAAAGACATTCAATCTGGTCTTCCTTTTGAAATTGACCAACGTAAAAAACAATACGAACATTACAGGAATAAATTATTGAACTTTAAAGAAAAGAATACTAAAATTTAATTAGTAGCAATATTAAATAAGGGTGTAAACTATGGAAAAATATAACATTATTGTTGAAAACGAGAATGATACGGTTGTTTCTGAATATAAGCCTCTAGCGAATAAAGCAAAAGATTATCAAACAGAAAGTGAACTTGAAAGTCAATTCATATCAATGCTTAAAAATCAAGGATATGAGTATTTGAACATTCATAACGAAGAAGATTTAATTAATAATTTAAGACAACAAATTGAATTGCTAAATAAAATAAATTTTTCAGATAATGAATGAAAAAAATTTTTTAATGAAAATATTGCAAATAAAAATTTTTCAATAAAAGATAAAAGTAGAATAATACAAGAGGATTATCGCCAACTTTTAACTAGAGATAATGGTAGTCATAAGAATATTATTTTAATTGATAAAGACAATATTCACAATAATAAACTTCAAGTTATAAATCAATATGAAGAAGAAACAGGCAACTATAAAAATAGATATGATGTTACTATATTGGTTAATGGCATTCCAATGGTTCATATTGAATTAAAAAGAAGAGGGGTTGCTCTAAAAGAGGCTTTTAATCAAATCATTAGATATCAAAGAGATTCGTTTTGGGCTAGTAATGGTTTATATGAATATGTACAAGTGTTTGTTATTTCAAACGGGGCAAATACCAAATATTATTCAAATACAACAAGATTACAACATGTTAATAAAAAATCAGATATGATAGATTCAAAAACTTCTAAGAGTTTTGAATTTACACATTTTTGATCTGATTCAAAAAATAACCCTATTCATGATTTAATTGATTTCACAAGTACCTTTTTTTCAAAACATACAATTTTAAATATATTGACCAAATATTGTATATTTACATCTGAAGAAATGATGCTAGTAATGAGACCTTATCAAATTGTTGCTGTCGAAAAAATAATCAATAAAATAAATATTTCACACAATTATAAAAAATATGGAAGTATTGCAGCAGGTGGCTTTATTTGACATACTACAGGAAGTGGTAAGACTTTGACCTCTTTTAAAACTGCAAAATTAGCATCACAATTGCCTTATATAAATAAAGTAATTTTTGTTGTTGATAGAAGAGATTTAGACTATCAAACAATGAAGGAATATGATAAATTAGAAAAAGGCGCTGCAAATTCAAATCGTTCTACATTAATATTGCAAAGACAACTAGAATCTAATGACCCTAATAAGAAAATAATAATTACAACTATTCAAAAATTATCAATTTTTATAAAAAATAATAGAAATCATCCTGTTTTTGATAAAGAAGTTGTTTTAATATTTGATGAATGTCACCGCTCTCAATTTGGTGCAATGCATACAGCTGTTATTAAAAATTTTAAAAAATATTATTTATTTGGTTTTACCGGAACACCAATTTTTGCAGCTAATATCAATAAATCAAGTCCAGAAGTGATTAAAACAACCGAACAAGCTTTCGGCCAAAAATTGCACACTTATACAATAATAAATGCAATAAATGATAGAAACGTTTTGCCATTTAAAATTGAATATATTAAAACAATTGATGTTGATAAATCGCTAAACGATAAAGAGGATCAAAAAGTAAAAGATATTGATCGGGAAAGTGTTTTTTTAGATCAAAGAAGAATTAAACTAGTTGTTGAATACATATTGAAACATTTTGATCAAAAAACTAGGAGAAATTCCAATGTAATTTATAGCCATTCGATATTTGATAAATTAGATAAAACTATTAAAAGAAACGTGAGCGGTTTCAATTCTATTATGGCGGTTTCTTCAATAGAAATGGCTAAAAAGTATTATTTAGAATTTAAAAACCAACTTGCTCAAGATCCTAAAAACAATCTAAAAATTGCTTTAATATATTCATATGGGGTTAATACCGAGGAATCATATGGCGGTTTAATTGATGAAGAGGATAATGAAAATACATTGCAATTAAGTAAGCCAGATAGAGATTTTTTGGATGGTGCTATTAAAGATTATAATAATATGTTCAACACAAACTTTAATAGTGAAGGTGAACAATTTCAAATGTATTATAAAGATGTTTCTTTAAAACTAAAAAATAAAGATTTAGACATGCTGATTGTAGTAAACATGTTTTTAACTGGTTTTGACGCCCCAACATTAAATACATTATGGGTTGATAAGAAACTAAGAGAACATGGTTTAATTCAAGCTTTTTCAAGAACAAATAGAATTCTAAATGATAAAAAGGTATATGGAAATATTGTATGTTTTAGAAATTTAGAAAAAGAAACTGACCAAGCAATTTCGATATTTGGCGATGGGGAAGCTAGTGGAATTGTTAAAATCAAAAATTTCGTTGACTATTATTATGGCTATAATGATAGTCAGCAAGTGCATCACAATGGCTATTGCGATTATATTCAAAAATTAAATAATGAATTTCCTTTAGATAATTGAAATGTAATAAGTGAACAAAAGAATAAAGAATTTATTATATTGTTTGGTAAGGTATTAAAATTAAAAAATATTCTTGCTTCTTTTGATGAATTTATTGGCAAGGAAATCTTAAACGTTAGAGATTTTCAAAATTATTCAAGCAAATATTTGGATATAAAAGATGAATTTAAAAAGATATATAAAGAAGAAATTGCTTCAATTAACGATGATGTAATTTTTGAAACTGAATTATTAAAGACTTACGAAGTTAATATTGATTATATATTGCAAAAGGTAGAAGAGTTTAGAGGAAAGACAATTACTGAAATTAACAATTTAAGAAATGAAATATCTTTAGCTTCTTCTTCATCACCTGAATTAAGAAGTAAAAAACAATTAATTGAAAAATTCGTTTCAACAATTAATAATAATGAACAAGATATCCCAACTAAATTTCAAGAATTTATGGAACTAGAAAAGAAGAAAGAACTTGACAAAATTATTAGTGAAGAAAATTTAGATTTTGATAAAACCCATAAATTTATGGATGATTCGTTTGAGTTAGGAGAAATAAAAACTGCTGGTAGTGAGATTGGAGATTTATTGCCTAAAATGCCATTATTTGGTTCAAAAGGAAAAGAAAGATCTATTAAAAAGAAGGCAGTTTTAGAAAAATTTGAAAATTATTTCCAAAAATTTTATATTTAAATTCTAATGTTTTTGGTTTATAATATAGTTACGTTTTATATTGATATATAAAGGGTAGGCTAAATGCCTCCCTTTTTACTTAAAATAGATAAAAAAGGAATGAAAATGAGTGAAATAAAATTAACAGCAAAAGAAATTTACAAACAAATTTATAACCTTTCACAAATTAAAAAAATAGATCAAGCAGAAGTTGTTGAAGCTTTTAAAAATACAGTTACAAAGTTAATAACTGAAACTTATGACGAAGAAGCAGATCTTGAATTTATTTTTGATCAAGAAAATGACAATTTTGCAATTATTAATCATAACAAAGTTGTCGTTGGCGATCCAATAACAAGCGAAGAAAAAGATCGCTTAACAAGATGCATAGAAATACCATTAAGTGATGCTAAAAAAATAGATCCAAATGCAGAAATTGGAGATTCTCTTTCTCAAGAAATTAACTTTGAATATTTTAGTAAAAAAGACTATAACAAAATTCTTGCTAATTTCAGTCAAGATATTAAAAATTTAGAAAGAAAAATGACTTGTGAAAAATATGCAAGTGAAGTTGGAAATTCAACTAAGGCAAAAATTGTTTCTGTTAACAAAGGAAAAGTAAATCTTGAATTAAGAGACGGAACTTTGGCTTTTATGCCTTCTAACTTTGTCAATCAAAGAATAATTTCAAAATTAAATCCAGGCGATTGAATTGATGTTGTAATTGAAGAGGTAAAAGAAGAAAACAGCAATGCTCAAATAATTGTTTCGTCAGTTGAATCAAGACTACTTCAAAAATTATTTGAAATTGAAATTCCTGAAATTTCACAAGGCTTAATTTCAATAGTTAATATTGCAAGAATTCCTGGAGAAAGAGCAAAGGTTTCTATTAAAAAATCTAATAATGCTCCTGAAACAATGGAAGAAATTGGCGCAATAATGGGACGTGATTCTGAAAGAATTTCAACAATATCTAGAAAACTTAATGGAGAAAAAATAGATGTAGTTTTATATTCAGATGATATAAAAGAATATATTAAAAATGCATTAAGTCCAGCAAAGGTTATTGATTTAATTGAAGTTCCATCAAAAAATTCTTATCCTTCATTTAATGTTATTGTTCCAACAATTCAACATACGCTTGCTATTGGAAAGAAAGGCCAAAATGTTTCTTTAGCTTCTGAATTAGTAAAAGCAAAATTAGATATTTTAAGCCAAGAACAAGCAGACGAAAGAGGCATTGAATACAATTTTGAAAATGGTAATATTACAAAAGAAGAAATTGAATTACTTGAAAGTGGTAAAAAACTTCATCACTCATTTAAACACCCAAGAACTATTGGCAATAAAAATGCTACAAACAAATTTAATACGTTTGAAAATAGTTTTAATATTGATGAATTTGATGAAGACCTTGCCGAAATGAGAAGAAAAGCCCAACAAAATGATAATATCTTTGAAAGACAAATGTTTTCAAATAGTCTAGATGAAGATTTAGAAAGAACTTTATCAGAACTAAATGACGACAAAGAAAATAATGTTGATGAAAATGACCTTGATCCTTATTCAAAATCTTTTGATGAATTAAATGAACAAAAAAATGATGAAGAAGAGGATTACGAAAAAATTACAGCAACAAAAATGAAAGATTTTAAACGTGATGAAGATTTAAGCAGTGGATTAGAAAACATTGATTTAAGTGATTTGGATGATGAAAAATGGTAAAGCCTATACAAAGAAAGTCAATTGTTGATAATAAAATATACGATATAGATTTATTGCTTAGATTTTCTAAAGATAAAAACAATTTAATTAGCTTTGATCCTTACAAAAAGAACCCCGGAAGAGGCGCATATTGTCTAAACGATAGTGAACAAATTGAAATTCTATTTAAAAGAAGATTATTAAATAAAGCATTTAAGCAGAATATAGATATTCAAAAATACAATGAAATAAGGAAAGAGGTGGACGAATGAGTAAACAAAATATCCAAAAACGAAAATCAAACGTTAGCTCATTAAAAGAGCAATTAACTGCTGGTGAAACAAAATTACAAGATGGCGTTTTTATATTTAATGGGCCATTGACAATTTCAGAATTTTCTCTTAAAATAAATAAAAACCCTACTGAAATATTGACCTATTATTTTAAAAAAGGAATAATCAAAACAATTAACACAACATTAAGCGAAGATGAAATAGCAGAACTTTGTTTTGAATTTAATTTAGATTTTAAAAAAGAAGAAAATGTTGATGCTCAAAATTTGTTTAATAAGCTTGAAATTGTTGAAGACCCAAATGATTTAGCTTCTAGACCCCCAATAGTAACAATTATGGGGCATGTTGACCATGGCAAGACTACATTAATTGATAGAATAAGACATAGTAATGTTACTGAAACAGAATTTGGTGGTATTACTCAACACACCGGAGCATATCAAGTTGAATATCAAGGACGCAAAATTACCTTTTTAGATACACCTGGTCATGAGGCTTTTACTGAAATGCGTTCAAGGGGAGCCAAAATTACTGATATAGTAGTCATTGTAGTTGCGGCAGATGATGGAGTTAAGCCCCAAACTATAGAAGCAATAGACCATGCAAAAGCAGCCAATGTGCCAATTATTGTTTTTGTTAATAAAATGGATAAGCAGGGAGCCGATATTGAAAGAATAAAAAGCGAACTTGCTGATAACAATGTTTTATGTGAAGAATGAGGTGGAAACTACCAATTTGTTTATGGATCGGCTTTAAAAAATTCTAATATAAATGAACTACTTGAAGCAATATTTTTACAAGCTGATTTACTTGATTTAAAAGCTAATATAAATAGAGATCCTATTGGAACAATTATTGAATCTAGAATTGACAAAGGACGTGGAGTTGTTTCGACTGTTATTGTTGAAAGTGGAACATTGTTACCTCGTGATTTCATTGTAGCTGGAGGGCAATATGGCAAGATTAGAAGTCTAACTTCTATTGATGGTAAACCTATACAAAAAGCATTGCCTGGTACTCCATGCATAATTACTGGTTTAAGCAAAAACCCTCAATCTGGTGATAAATTTGTAGCTATTAGCGACGAAAAATTTGCTAAAAAATTAGCATCTGAAAAATCATATTTAGATAAATGCAAAGAATTAAATGAAAAAAATGCATTTTCTATTCAAGATGGAATAAAAACTGTAAATGTCATTGTTAAGACAGATGTTCAAGGAACAGCAGAAGCAATTAAACAAACATTGCAAAAAATCAGAAATGATGAAATTGCAGTTAATGTTATAAGAGCAACCTCTGGCGAAGTAACAAAAGCAGATATTTTGCTTGCTGAAACATCTAATGCAAGAATTTATTTATTCAATAATACAATAAATAACGAAATTAAAAAGGCTGCCGAATTAAAGAATATAAAAATCTTTAAACATAATATCATTTATAAAATGGTTGAAGAATTAGAAACTTTAATAACAACCTTAAAAGAACCTGTTTATGAAGAAAAACTAATTGGATCTGCAACCGTCCTACAACTATTCTTTTATTCAAAAATAGGCCAAATTGCAGGATGCATGATGCAAGAAGGCATTGTTAAGGAATTTAGTAAGGTCGAAGTATATAGACGCAATAAATTAATTTTTAAAGGACAAATTATTTCTCTAAAAAGAGGAAAAAATGATGTCAAATCTGTTGAAAAGGGTTTTGATTTTGGAACTCATGTCAAGGAATTTGATAAAATAGAAGTAGATGATGAATTAAAATTTTATGAGGATGTATTAGTCAATGAACACAATTAATCACGAAAGAAAAACACAATTACTATTAGAATTAATTGGAAATAGTTTTTATGAATTAAAAGATTTTGATGTAACAAACATTTCAATAAATGATGTTATATTATCAAATGATGGTTCTCATGCCAAGATCTATGTAACCTTATTTAAAGATCAAAAAAGATATTTAGAAAAATTAACCACAATGACACCATTTATTCGTTCGGTTGTAGCAAAGAATTGAAAATATAAAGTTCTACCAGAATTAATTTTTGAAATTGATACTGTAGAAGAACACGCAGCTAAAATCGATAAAATTCTAAATAAGATTGAAGAAGAAAAAAATAATTAATTAGAAAGCAAAGGAAAAATATGACCAATAATTTTGACGCTATTGTAATTGGCGGTGGTCATGCTGGAATAGAAGCAACTTATGCTTTGGCAAAAAGAAATTTTAAAGTCGCATTGGTAACTTTAAACATTAATAGACTTGCTATGCTTCCTTGCAACCCCTCAATTGGCGGTTCTGCAAAGGGAATAATAACACGTGAAATTGATGCCCTTGGCGGAGTTCAAGGGTTTTTTGCTGATAATGCAATGATTCAAATTAAGATGTTAAATACATCTAAAGGCCCAGCAGTTTGATCATTAAGAGCCCAAATCGATAAAGAAAAGTATTCGGAAATAATTTTAAAAGACATTGAAAAACAAAAAAATATTACATTGATTCAAGATGAAGCAAGCGATTTAATTGTTGAAGATGGAACTTGTGTTGGAATTGAAACACTTGAACATGGTAAACTATATTCAAAAGTTGTTATTATGACAACTGGTGTTTATATGAATTCAAGAATTTTGCGCGGTGAAAATATAAAATATGATGGACCCGATGGAGAAAAGACAAGTTCAACACTTTCGAAAAATTTAAAAAAATATGGTTTTGAAATAATAAGATTAAAAACTGGAACACCTTGCAGAATTTATACAGATTCAATAGATTTTTCAAAAGTTGAAAAAGAAGTTTTAGAAAAAAATGAACTTTGTTTTTCAAGCCGTAGTAATAAAAAACTAGATGAACAAACTTGCTGTTATTTAACACACACAACCTTAAAGACAAAAGAAATAATCTTAAAAAACTTAAAACGTAGTTCATTATATTCTGGAATCATAATTGGAATTGGTCCACGTTATTGTCCAAGTGTTGAAGATAAAATTGTTAGATTTCAAGAAAAAGATACACATCATATTTTCTTTGAACCAGAAACAGCACGTGGTGACATCATGTACATTAATGGGTTGTCTACATCAATGCCTGAAGATGTTCAAGATGAAATGATTGCATCTATTCCGGGTCTTGAACATGCAAGAGTTCAAAAATATGGTTATGCAATTGAATATGATGCAATTAACCCTTTGAATTTATACAAATCTCTTGAAAGCAAAATTTTAAAAAATTTCTTTTCAGCAGGTCAACCAAATGGAACGAGTGGTTATGAAGAAGCAGCAGCTCAAGGATTAATAGCAGGAATTAACGCTGCTAATAAACTTGATAATTTAGAACCATTAATCATAAAAAGAAATGACGGTTATATTGGCGTTTTAATTGATGACATTGTAACTAAAGGCACAAACGAACCTTATAGAATGCTAACAAGTAGAGCGGAATTTAGACTTCTTTTGAGAAACGATAACGTTGATGAACGTTTGTATAAGTATGCATATGACAACAAAATGATAAGCAAAGAAGAACATGATAGGATTGAAGAAAAATATAAAATTATTGCTGAAACAGTAGAAAAATTAAAAAATGAATATGTTTCTTCTAAAAGTGATGTTGGTCAAAAGTACAATGTAACAAATGGTATGTCATATTTAAAATTACTTTCAAATCCCGAAGTAGATCCAGTTGATATTTTAGGTTCAAATTTTCCATATATTGATGAAATAACTATTCAAGTTCGTTTGTATGGATATTTAAAGAAACAAGAATCAGCAGCGGATAAAATGCTTAGATTGGAACAATTAAAATTACCAAAAGACATTGATTATTGAAGTGTTGATAATTTAGCAACAGAGGCAAGACAAAAATTAGATAAAATAAGACCTGAAACAATTGGCCAAGCAGCAAGAATAAGTGGAATAAATCCTGCTGATATTCAAATGCTAATATTTTATTTAAACAATAAGCGTTAGTAATGAAATTAAATATTGTAGCAGTAGGTTCTCTAAGCAAGGAATATAAAACTATCTATGATCAATATCTTAAAAAAATTAGTTTTTTTTGTTCAATAAATTTGATTGAAATAAAAGAACAAGTTAATAAAAATATTGATTTAAAAATAGCCGAAGAAACAAAATTAATCCTAGAAAAAATTCCTAAAAACTCCAAAGTTTATTATTTATCATTAAGAGGCAAGAAACTTGATAGCAATGAATTTTCGGATTTACTTATTGAAGATAATATTACTTTTGTAATAGGCGGTAGCAATGGAGTTGATGAAACATATTTTAAAAATAAAATATGTTTTTCAGATTTGACATTTCCTCATCAATTATTTAGAATAATGTTAATTGAACAAATTTATCGAGGATTTAGTATAAAAAACAACATAAAATATCACAAATAAAATAGGCTTTTATTTTAAAAAACAAGTCTATTTTTTTATTTCTTATTATTTTATTTAAAAGGAATAAAACATTTATAATTTAAATGTAACCATGTTAAATTTAAAAAATAAATTCTTGAAAGGAGTTTACATGGCAAAAAATACATGAGAAATTGCCAAACAGGCAATTGAAGAACACGATAATATTTTTATATTTCATCATATTAGACCTGACGGAGATTGTTTAGGCTCTCAATTTGGTTTGAGAGAATTAATAAAAGAAAATTATCCTGAAAAAAACGTTTTTGTTTTAGGGGATAACGGAGGAATCTTTCCATTTTTAGAATGAGATTTTGATAATTTTGAAAATATTGATAAAAAATATCTTAAGAATTCTTTAGGAGTAGTAGTTGATGCAAACTGCTCAAATAGAATTCAATTTGCTAATTATATTTTAGATGGTAATTTTACCCATATGTTAAGAATAGATCACCATCCAGTTGATCCAGATATTAATTATGACTATACTTGGGAAGACGCAACATATGCAGCAGCTGCTGAACAAGTTGGATATATCGCAATGATGGCAAAATGAAGAGTTACAACAAAAGCTGCTAAATACGTTTATTTAGGCATAAACACAGACTCTAATCGTTTTCAATATGACTACGTTCAAAAAAGAACATTTGATGTAGTAAGTTATCTTCATGAAGGCAATGATTTTAAAGTTTGAGACATTAACTTCCCTCTTTCAATTCGTGAAGAAAAGAAAGTTAGATTCAATGCCTATGTTCTTTTACATTACAAAAATGAAGGCAAAGTACTTTGATTCTATGCAAACAAGAAGATTCAAAGAAAATTTGGTTTAAATGAAAAGGAAGCAAATGATGTGGGAATTTTAGCAAATATTGGTGATGCTAAAATTTGAGTATTATTCATTGATGAACCAAATGGTAAAATTAGAGCAAGAGTAAGAAGCAATGGAATATGAATAAATCATATTTGTGCAAAACCTGAATATTACCCTGGCGGTGGTCACGAAGTTGCTTCAGGAGCAACTTGTGCTAATAAAAAATCTATGAAACATTTAATAGAAGACTTAAAGGCAGAGGTACTAAAATATGAATAAAATAAGTGCAGAAAAATTAGCAATTTTCAAAAAAATTGAAGAAAGAATTAAAGCACACAAAAATATAGTTATATATCATCATATTAGACCCGACGGAGATTGTTTGGGTTCTCAATTTGGAATGAAGAATTTAATTAAGGTAAATTTCCCTGATAAAACAGTGTATACAATTGGTGATTCCCAAGGCATTTATTCATTTTTAGAATTTAAAATGGATAAATTACCACTAGAAAAGTTAGATGATTCATTAGCAATTATTGTTGATGCTAACTTTAAAGAACGTTTAGAATGTAGAGAATATTTAGACAATAATTGTTTCGATGAAGTAATAAGAATCGACCACCATCCAAATGATGACGATTTGGATGCTTCATTAAGATGGGTTGAACCAGAAGCACCAGCTGCTGCTCAACAAGTAACTGAAATAGCATACGAATTGGGTTGAAAATTAAACAAAGAAGCTGCAACTTATTTATATTTGGGTATATATACTGATTCAGTTAAATTATCAACCAATACAACAACAGCAAAGACAATGTTGTTAGTAAGCTGATTGTGAGACAATGGTAGCCAAAAAGACTTAATTCATACAGAACTTTCTAAGCGTACATTGTTTGATATTAATATAAATACATATATATCTCAAAACATGAAAATAGCAAACGACGTCGTTTCATTTTACTTCCCATTGTCTGAACAAATTAAATTAGGAATTAAAGATCCATTAAAAGCAAATAGACCTTTTGTTCTTGGCTCAATCGACAATACAAAGGCATGAGTATTCTTTACAGAAGAAAAACCCGGCCAAATTCGTTGTGAATTTAGATCAAACGGTTGCAATGTAAGAAATGTAGCAATTAAATGAGGTGGGGGCGGACACATACGTGCATCAGGTGCTCAAATTTCTGATCCTAATTTAATTCCATTGATTATTAAAGATTTAGAACAAGAAACAAAAAACCTTGCTGATTATGAATAAAAAATAGAAATAATTTGTTAAAAAAGATGATTCTGTAAAATAAGAATCATCTTTTTTAAAATCTACCCTGAACGAAAACAAGGCTATGAGGATTTATCTAAACTAATTGAAGAGATAAATAATGGATTAAATTCTTTAGATATGAACGATATAAAGAATTTAGATTGAGTAAATGCAAAAAACTCAGAATTAAATAGAAAACATAATCATTATTTAAAAGATACAACCTTCTTACAGAAGAAAAAAAATAAAAGTTAAAAACCAAGATTTGACAATACAACAAATCTTGGTTTTTAACTAGAATTAAATGTTAGTTATGAATAAAATTATCTAATATATAATTATCAACTTTCTTGTTTATTGATTTAATAAAAGAAAAATAAGTTTTGTATTTCTTAAAATCTCCCTTTCAAACAAGCTTTTTATTTAATGAATTTGCTAAATCAATTGCTAAATAGACATCAAAGATTCCAAATTCATTATGGCAGTCAATAATCATTTTTTCAATTAATGAATTTATTTCGTGGTCTGAGATATCAATATTATCTCTTTTATATGAGTTTAATGCTTTAGTAAATAAATATCCGAAGTATATGTTTCTACTTTGTTGATATTGTTTAAATTTTTCAATAAATTGCTTATGAATTTCGTTTTCTTCTGGGCTTAGAGAAGCATTTGCAAAGAGCTTATCTGTATCAATTGCATTTTTTATATATACATTTTCTTTTTTTAATATTAATATCATTTTAATTATGATTAAAATGAATATAGCTAAGAAGATTGCACCAAAAACATAACAAACGATACTTGATTTTTTAGATATAGTTCCCATAATGCCATTTGCTGCTAAAAATAGCAAGATAGCAATAATAAGAAAGAGAGCAACGGTTAGAAAACCAATAATGTTCAATATAGCATTTTTTATTTTCATTTTCTTTTCTTTTGATGTCATTATTTAACCTCCTTATAAGTTATTAGTTGAGGATTTTTTAAATATCCCCTTCCAGCTTTAGCGATATTATGGCCATTCAATCTTGTTGCATCGGCGCTAAAATTTACTCAAATTTTTAGCAGTGCTGCACCAATGCCGTATGTGTCAACAGGAGTCTCTTCGGCTTCAAATTCAGCAATTCTTTGAGCGTCAAATCCGCTTGAAACAGTTATTTTTACATGCTTGCCGTTATTATTGTCTAATGCTTCTCTTAGTCTTTTTACTTGATTGGGTGTAACGCCAAATTCTGCTTCGCCTTCTTTGAACATTTTATCAATAAGCGCTTTTGATGTGTCTATTCTTACGCTTTTTAAGTCTTTGCCAAAAGCCTTTAAACATTTTAATGAATCGCTTATAACATCGTTGTGAAAATCAACTAAGGCAACTAGATCATCATTTGGAAAAACCTTTTTATATGCTTTACAAGCAGCTACAATATCACCGTCAAACATTTGAATTAATGCATGAGGCATGCTTCCAAAAGTATGCTTTGGATCAAAATTTGAGCTTAGAAAAGTCGAGTGATTTTCTATACCGCCTATTCTTATTGCATATGAGTCGTTTTGTTGATTTATATAATGATCTGCCCTATCTGCCATGCTTACGATTTTTTTGCCATTTGCTGCTTTTATTGCTCAATATGCATTGGTTGCTATTGACGATTGTCTTGCTAAAATGCCATCAATGATTCCTTCCCATATACCAAATTCATAATAAGGGCCTTCAAGTTCTAAAACTACTTCTCTATTGTGGATTATACTGCCTTCTGGCATGTATCTTATGGTGTATTTAGAAATATCAGTGTTTTGTTTTAAAATATCAATTGCTTCATTTATTCCACATAATTTGACATCGTTATGTCTTTGAAAGAATTGTAGAGTAATGTTTTGATCTTTTTTGAACTTTTCTGATATTTTTTGAGTTTTGTAAAAATAAATTGAAATGTAATCTTTCAAATTGATTTTTTTCATTATTCTCCTTTTTATAATAATTTAATAAATTATTATTAGCTTCTTATTAAAATTTTAAACAAAATTAATTAATAAAATCATATAAAGTTATAAAATAATAAATCATTGTTAAAATATCTTTTTTAAAGACATGTTTTATAATAAAGGAGAATAAGTATGGCAAAAAACCAAGATAAAAAAATGCTATCTCCAGAAGAAAAAGAAATAGAAAATATAAAGAAAATATCAAAAAATGGTTGACATTTTAGTTATTGGTCGTTATTTTTTATTTTAGGAGTTATAGCTATTTTAATATGAGCAGTTGAATCTAAAAGTTCATCTTCAATGGTAAAATATCCATTATCTATAATATTTATAATTCTTTGCATAGCAATGATAGCTGGAATGTATACAATAAATGTAATGGGTTATAAACTAGCAATCAAATTAAACAATGAATCATTAAGAAAATGCTATTTGATTTCGCTAATTCCATTATTGTTTTTTGTAGCATTGGTAGCAAGCTTTGTGTCTTCAATTAAGCTAAAAGAAATTTATATAGATAAAAAAAGCCAATTTCAAAATGTTGCTATAGTAGGATAGAAAAAAACCTTGAATTAATTTTCAAGGTTTTTTTGTTTAATTTCTTTTGCTATTTTGTTTGCATTTCTTTGGCGATGAGTAAATAGAATTATATAAAATACTAATGTAGGAATGGCAATGCTTATAAAGATTATAAAAAAGCAAGATAAGGCTATGCAACCATTTTGATTTCATAGGATGAAATAATTATCTAATGAAGTTATAGTATAAACACTTAATGTTGGAATAAATGCTATTGCAACTTGCGAAATTAAAGTGTGGCGTTTAGTTATTAATTGTGGCTTTTTCATCAATAGTATTGATGTTGTTAATATGTATGTAATTAAAATATAACCAACAATTACAAGTATTATAGGTAAAGTAATTTTCATAGTTAAAATTTTACTCCATTAAAAAATAAGAGCATTTAAAAAGCACATGTTTTAAACATGGCTTTTTAAAATTAGTTATTTTAAGCTGCTTTTGCTGTAAGCTTTGGTTCAACTTTTTGTTTAAAGAATTTTGTTCTTTGGAAATAGTGAACAAATATATGTTGCAATATTAATATAAATGCTCCAACAATTCAATAAATTTGTAGTCCGGCACTAAAGAATGCTCCAAAGATTATAAATACTAATGAAATAATATTTGACATACGGTTTTGTTTTTTCATTGCTGCTTTTTGATAAGCATCAACACGTAATGACTTCTTTTTCTTTCAATTTAAAATCTTTGGCATATATTGCGATAGTGCTTGCATACCGACAGATATTAAAATTATTGGTAGATATATGAATTCTTTGTTAGAAAATACCCGGTTTAGTGAGTTTGCTGATAATTGAATTGAATATCAGGTTGCTTGTTTTATTTCAGGAGAGGTATTTATAACTCTAAATACAACAATTAATATTGGCAATGCAATAAACTGAGGCCAAATCTGTGATCAAGGAGAGATTTTTTCTTTCTTATATAATTCACTAATTTCAGCTTGCTTACGTTGCATCATTTGTCTGTCGCCTTTGTAAGCAGCATATTTGGATTCAATTTTGGCTTTCTTTTGGTTGAATTCTTCCATTTTTGCTTGACTAAACAAAGACTTGAACGAAACACCAAATACTACTAAACGAACAATTATAATAACAACTATTAATGCTAATATAATACTTCATCCTGTTGTTCCAAGTCCTTTTATAATTGAGTCCATAAATAAGTATATAGGTTGAACAAATATACCATAAAATGGTCCTTGTGCTCAATATTCTTTGTATGTTGAAATAGGTTTTTGACTCAATATTGCGCTATTATTAAATATTGTGTTTGTTCAATATTCAGAATTGTAATTTGAAGCAGGACTTAGACTTGATTTTCTATATACAAAACTACCGTCATTTGTTTTAGAAGGTAATTTTACATAATTTACATTTGATAAGTATTGTTGGAAAACACTTTTAACAAAAGTAAATAGTTGAAGTAACTTTCTTCCTTCATCTTCGTTGGCTAAAAGAGTTTTATTTTTCGCTTTTTGTTCGTAGCTTTTTATAAATTGATTTCATTTTTCAATTATTTGGTTAGCATTTTCGCTACCATTTAATTTTAATGCTTCTTTAAAGATGTTAACCTTATCATCTTTAAAGGTTTTCAAACTTGCTCATTTTTGTAATGTATTTGAAACAAGAATTTGAAAAATATCTCTTAGAACAATTTCATCAACTGATGAACCACCAGTTAACTTTCCTTCTACTATATCATAGTTAAATTCTTTTATTTTTGTTCAATCTGTTGGTATAATGCCATCTTTATCTTTTGGCTTAGTGTCAAATGATAAGGAATTAGGAATTAAAATTTCACTGAATTTAGTTAATGGAGTGTAATTTTTAGTTTTGTAATTTCCTTTTTCATCACCCAAATTAAAGTAAGCATAATTTCCATTTACATTGTAGATGTAGCCACTTTTATCAGATGTTCCTTTTTCTGTTATATTTGTTCAATCTTCATCATGAGAAGATAAAACTTTTGCTTTGTCGTTTTTTGGCATTTGCAATTGCAATCCAAATGAACGAGAACCATATGCGCCATAATTAGGATCTCTTTTCCTTAACTCATTAATAGCATTAGGTTCTTTTAAAGCGAGATATGTATTGGCGATAATATTTTTATCATTTATTTTGTTTGGTAAGGTAAAGAAATTACCAGTGCTATCGTATCTATAAGTGACAATATTTGGTGAAATGTCACTCTTTTTAGAATATAGCTCTTGTCCAGAACCGACTTTATTACTTGATTTTACAGTAAATGATTGTACACAACCAACTAAACCGATAGCCAAAAATAATATAACTATGACAATTTTTATTCATTTTCAAACTTTTAACCAAATATTTTTCGGTGTTTTGTTTTCTGGTTGACGAACTCGAAAGTCTTTATAGAATTTAGAGACATCCTTATTTGCCATCAGCGATCCTTTCATAAAGTTTTTTTACTTCTTTAACTTTTTGATTCCAGTCAAGACTCAAGAAGCCTTTGCGAGCAATAATCACAGTTTCGTAATTTAAAGTGCTAAAATCAATGTTTCTTAGAATTGATCTGATTTGATTTTTGTAATGATTTCTCAAAACAGCATTTGCAAATTGCTTAGGGATTGAAATACCCACTTTAAAGAAATCGGATTTGTTAAAATAAATTATTAAATTTTTTGAAACCACTTGATTGTGAGAATCAAGAATTTTCTGAAATTCCCAATTTTTTTTAACAACGTTATTTTTATTTATCATAATTTAAAAATATGCAAGGTATTAGACTTATTTATTGTCAGATACAGTTAATGTATATCTACCTTTTGCACGTCTAGCTGCTAAAACTTTTCTACCATTTTTAGTTTGCATTCTAGCCATAAAACCATGAACTTTAATGTGTTTGCGTTTTTTTGGTTGGTATGTTCTTTTCATAACAATTCTCCTTTGCGTTTTTATATATAAAATAACTTAATTTATTTTACCAAAAATACGACAAAAAAAGTATATAAAATACCTAAGAAAAAAAATTTAATATTTTTTATGTTTTTAATGTAAATTAAAAGAAACATAAAATTCAAAGTTAATAACAAAATAAACAAAGAAATTATTTAAATGTTTATTATGTTATTTTAGTATAAAAAACCTCTTATTTTAAAAACAAAAGCCCTAAAAAAAATGTTAATAATTTTGTTAATAATTTGTAAATTAGCATTTATAAGAGCTTATTAATTTATTAATTTTTAATTTTAAAATATAATAGAGGTATGAAAACTACAAATCCCTCTGAATTAGATTTAAAAGCGCATAATATGTCATTTCAAAAAGAATTAGTTAATACTGCAAGTGATCCCTTAATATATGATCAATTCTTGTCGTCATTAGAAATTGTAAAAGAAAATAATAAAATGATTTACATATTAGTTAAAGGACCTGAAGATGTTTTAACATATATTAAGAATAGTCATAACGAAAGTATTAAAAGAGCAATTAAAAACGTTTATGGTGAAGAATATAATTTGGTTTATATTAGAAATTTAGATGAAATTAAAAGCTTGCAAGATAGCAATAATGTTGAATCTGCAACTAATTCATTGACTAATAATTCTAAAGAAAATTTTAGCAATATTAAGAAGAATTTAACATTTGATGATTATGCAATAGGAAAATTTAATAATATGGCTTTAAAGGCAGCAAAGGCTATTTGCAATAGTGAAAAGATATTGTTCTCTCCTTTATTTATTCATGCTTCAAGTGGGCTTGGTAAAACACATCTATTACATGCTATCGGAAATGAATTATTAAAACACGGTAGAAGTGCATTATATATAAATCCTGATTCATTGACAAGAAGATTAGTTGAACAATTAAAATCAAAGAATCAAGAACAAATTAATAAAATTATTGATGAATTAATGTCTTATGATTGCCTAATGTTTGATGATGTTCAACAATATGGTAATCGTGATTCTACATTAAATGTCTTATTTAATATTATTGATAATATGATAATGAACGATAAGCAAATAATCTTTTGTGGTGATAAAAAGCCGGATGATTTAGGTGGATTTGAACAAAGATTTATAACTAGATTTAATGGCGGATTAACTGTTGAAATTTTAAAACCAGAGTTAAATGATGTAATTAATATCTTGAAATTTAAGTTGCAAGAAAACGGTATAAATCCGGAACTTTGAGAGGAGGAAAGCTTAAAATTTATTGCTAGAAACTTCTCTTCATCAATAAGAAATATTGAGGGTGCAATTAACAGAATAAAATTATTTCAAGATGGTGACGACGGCTTTTTTACATATGATATTAATACAATAAAATCAATATTTAACAGCATGACTCAAGTTGCTGAGAATATTACCCCCGATAAAATAATTGATGCTGTTTCTAAATACTATAAAATTGACAGAAAAAAAATATTGAGTAATGTAAGAACAAATGATGTGGTTAATGCCCGTAGAATAGCAACATATTTAGTGAATAAAAATTTTAATTATACATTGCAAGAAATAGGCAAGGTTGTAGGAAATCAATCACATTCAAACGTTATTGTTTCGCTTAATTGAATTGAAAAAAATGCTAACAGTAATCCAACGCTTAAATTAGCATTGCAAAAAATAGAAAGCAATCTTAAAAAAATTTCGTAATAGGTAGGTATAGAAATGAAATTAAAAATTGATAAATTGTTATTGGATAATGCAATTGAAAGAGTATCAAAATCCGTGGATGCTAATCCATTTTTACCAGTCATGAAAGGTATTTTAATTCAAGCAGAAGATAACAAAATAACATTAATTGGTTCAAATGGTGAAACAAGCATAAAGCATGAAATAGAAACATCGATTGATGCCCAAATTGAATTGCCTGGAATTGTATTAGTTGAACTTAGCTTATTTAAAAATATTATTAAAAAGTTAGATGGCGAAATAGTATTAGAAGTTGTAAATAATATTCTTAAAATAAGTACAAACAACGAAAATTATAATTTAAATATATATGATGTAAATGAATATATTGCAATTGATTTTGCATGTTATGGGGAACAAGTAAAAATTAACTGAAATGATTTTAAATCTTTAGTTCGTGATGTTATTTTTGCTGCTTCAACAAACGAAGTTAGTCTAATCTTGTGCTGTGTCAATATATCGGCAGCCAATAAAAAAATAAAGTTTATAACAACAGACAGATTTAGATATGCCCAAGCAGTTCAAGACATTTCTGAAGATGTAACATTCAATATTTCAATATTAGCTAAAAACTTAAGAGATATTACCAACTTTGATTACAATGGCGACGTTATTTTAAATATTTCTGATCAAAAGATTTCATTTAAATTAGACTCAACAACTATTGAGTCAAAAGTTGTTGATCAATTGTATCAAGATGTTTCAAGAATTGTTCCACAAGAATTTGACACTGAACTTAAAATAACCAAAAAAGAACTAAATAACTTATTGAATAAGGCATCAGTTATTATTAATGAAAACTATAATAAAATTAAGTTGCACATTGTTGATAATGTTTTAACCATTTCATCTGCTAGAGAAGAAATTGCTAATGCTGAAATTAAAACAAATAATTTTTCTTACAACGGCGAAGAATTGAAACTCGCATTAAATAGTAGATTCTTAAAGGATGCTATTTCTGTATATGAAGATAATTTGAATATTTTATTTACAAAAGATAAATTAAGAATAGTCATAAAATCAGATTCTAACCCAAATGTGCTACAATTGATTACGCCACAAAAAGGATTCTAATGGAAATAGAAATTACTGGAGAATTTATTAAATTAAGTCAATTTTTAAAGAAAATTGATGTGTGCCCAACGGGCGGAATGGCAAAATATTTTGTTCAGGTTCACAGAATATTGATTAACGGGAACCTTGCAAACGGAAGAAATGCTAAGATTTATCCCGGCGATACCGTTTGAATAGATGACAATGTTTATTTAATAAAAGAACAAAAATAAAAATATTTTTTATAAATATTATAAAATATTATAATTATTAAGCTTAACAATAACATAAAGGAGAAATCATGCCAGGAAGAGATCAATTAACAGGTCAAAAAGCTCTAAGTGGAAACAAAAGATCACACGCTTTAAACACCGCAAAAAGAACATTTGACTTAAATCTTCAAAAAGTTACTGTTTTAACTGAAACCGGAAGTAAAAAAACAGTTCGTGTAACTGCAAAAAATGCTAGAACACTAAAAAAATATGGTCTAGTTGCATAGTAGTTTTTTATAAAAATAATATGAAGTTGCCTAGGCAACTTTTTATTTTAAAAAAAATTAAGCAGTTGGCTTAATTTTTATTGTTTATAAATTTGAATAAATTAATAGAAATTTCTTTTGTAATTTTTTCAGCTCTTATATTTAAATCTAGTTCATTGCTTTTTAAAAAATCAGAAATTTTTTGTTTTAAATTGCTTGGAAAATTATTTAATAAAGTTTTACGCTTGTATTGAAACATTTGTTTAATAAATTTCAAAATCTCAACTTGATTGTTTCAAATAAAATCATTATTCTTTATTAGATTCAGTTGAATAACTGCCGAATCAACTTTAGGAGCGGGATTAAATTCTTTTGCCTTAACAGTGAATAAATATTTAGGTTCATAGAGAAGTTGTATTGATGCTGCTAATTTACTATATTGAGAATTGCCTGCCCCACAGCATATTCTATCTGCTACTTCTTTTTGAACCATTAATGTTATTTTATTAATGTTTTTAGCGTTATCTAATAATTTAAAAATTATATCGCTTGTTATATTATAAGGAATATTTCCAATTACTTCAAAATCAGTATATTTTAATAAATCTGTTTGTAAGAAATCTTGGTTCAATATTTCAACATTGCTTGAATAATTTTTTTGTAATAAAAATTCGTATAATCTTTTATCAAATTCAATACATACAAGTCTATTTACAACATCTGCCATTTGATCAGTTATTGCGCCCATTCCTGGGCCAATTTCAATAATATTTTTGCCAGCAACGTTTGCAGCCTTTACAATCTCTTTTTGAATGTTTTTATTGCTTAAGAAATTTTGGCCCAATGATTTTAATGCTTTAATCATAGATTTTAAAAACCTTTCTAACATTCTTTTTAATTTGTTCAACTAAAACATCAACATCAATTTGTTTTAAATTAGCAATGTATTCATATGTGTATTGAACAAAAGGGCTAATGTTGGGTTTTCCTCTCATTGGAGTTGGGGCTAAATAAGGTGTATCAGTTTCACAAAATATTCTATCTAAAGGAATATTTTTTACTGCCTCTTGTAAAGGCTTAGCATTTTTAAAAGTAACAACCCCACTTATTGAATAATAGATATTTGAATATCTCAAGCATTTATTTAAAAAACTAAGATCCCCGCTAAATGAGTGAAATATAAAATTAATGTCTTTATATTGAGGCAAGGTTATTATATCTAAAGAATCATCTAAAGCATCTCTAATGTGCATAATTACTGGTAAATTATGTTCTTTTGCAAAATCTATTTGAGCAATAAATCCTTGTTTTTGAATTTCTTTGCTAGGCGAATCATCATAATGATAATCAAGACCAACTTCCCCAATTGCAACAACATTTGGTTCATATATCTTGTTTAAAATTTCTCTATCTTGCAAACCGTTTGATAATGTTGGATGTATTCCAATAACAGGATAAACAAAATCAACCTTTTTAGCAAGTTCTATTGCTTGTATCGAATCATCTTCGTTTGTTCCACATACAAAAAGTTTTTCCATATTTAGGCTATGTCATTCATTAACTATTTCAAGAGGATTTGAATAGTATTCAGTTGATGGGTGGGTGTGTAAATCAATAAATTTCATTATAATTCTCCTAATATATCTTTAAAAATATCAATTATTTTTAATTCCCAAATTGCTTTTGATTGCCTGTATTCTAGGTTATTGTTTGATTCCAAACAATCTGAAATCACCTTGAATGAATAAAATGGTTTGCCAAAAATAAATGAAGTATGTGCCAATGAACAGCATTCCATATCGCCTAATAAATTATTTGTATTTCAATCTAATATATTTGAATTTATTATGCTTTTATTAATAAAACTATCACCGGTTATAATATTGGCTTTTTTAAAATTGCTGCAAATTTTTAGATCTTGATTGCAATGAAATACATCTTGCAAACTAGGCAATTGCCCTATTTTATAATTAGGCAAGGCGGTTAAATTAACATCATAATATTTGCAGTTTTGTATGCAATAAATATCTCCAACGCTACCATTGAAAATTGATATAGCAGGTCCAATGTTAATTACTTTTAATATATTGAACTTAGTCAATAAATAACTTAACATTAAAGCAGAATTAGTTTTTCCAACTCCACAATGTGCTAACAAAATTTGTTTATTGTTTCAATTTAATTCATAAAGATTCTGAAAATTGTTTTCAAAATCAATTTTTATTTGTTTTAAATGCTTGCTATATTTTATTCTTAATTGTTCAGTTTCTAGTGGTTCGGCAAAAATAAATAAATAAAATTTCTTTTCCATATATTTTTATTATTATATTAATAATTTAATAAAAAATACATATTTAAAATAAATTAGTTACCTAAGTCGTTTTTAATTAAAATTAACAAATTAACTCAATATCGTTTTAAAATTAAAATAGTATGTGAATATTAGAAATAGTTATTTCTATATTGTTATGAATTGTTATTATTGTAGGAATTGCTTTTGCAATTCATAAAAAGTCATCTCAACACAATTATAGAAAACCAATAAATTTAAACAAAAGAGATTCATCAAAACAACAAAAAGGCAACGATGGAGAATTTTTAGTAGCTAAAGAATTAACAACATTTTTAGATGAAAGTAAATATAAGGTTTTAAACGACATTCTATTGCAAATTGATAATGATAAAACAGCTCAAATAGATCATATTGTTGTTTCAACTTACGGTATTTTTGTAATTGAAACAAAGAATTGAAATGGATTTATTACAGGCGGTAAGGATTCATACTTTTGATTTAAAAGAAATTCGGGAAATAAAATTACAATGATGAAGAACCCAATAAAACAAAATGAACGACATATTCAAGCATTAAAACAGATATTTTCAGATTTTAATATAAATATAGAGAAAGAATTATTTTATTCTCTTATTGTATTTGTCCAAGGCCAAAAGCCCAATATTGGTGATCTGAATAATTGCTCTGTAATACCTCTCAATGATTTAATAGAAAAAATTGATTCATACAATAATAAAGAAATATTAGAAGAATCTCAAATTGAAAAACTTATAGAATTGATTCAACAAGAAAATATTGAAGATAAAGAAACAAGGTTAGACCACAACGAACGTGCAAAAAAAGTTTTACAAGTTCAACAAGATAAAATTAAAAAACATATTTGTCCACTATGCAACTGCAAACTTGAACATAGAAATGGTCCGTACGGCAAGTTTTATGATTGCTCTAATCATCTAAAATGTGATTTTTCAATAAAAGATATTGATTGAATTAATGACTTTTATAAGTAGCCTGATTGTTTTTTTAAAATAAAAAAATACAAAAAAATATTTTTTTAACAATTTATTTAAAAATGGCTTATAATAATTACGCTATTAAATAAGAGCCACTGCCCAGGTGGCGGAATGGTAGACGCTACGGACTTAAAATCCGTTGGCTGTAATGGCCGTGCTGGTTCAAGTCCAGTCCTGGGCACCATAAATGCGCCCTTAGCTCAGCAGGTAGAGCAAATGGCTTTTAACCATTGGGTCAGAGGTTCGAATCCTCTAGGGCGTACCATTTCAAGAAATTGATCAAGAGAGCGTTGCTCTCTTTTTTATTATTTTTATTTATAAAAAATCAAGTTTATTTTTAAACCTGATTTTTGAATTATTCAACTATTGATTCTAAATATTGAAGTTTATTGTTTTGACTATTGAATTTTATTTTAGCTCCATAAGCAATAATAGTTTTTGGATAACAATGTCCGAAATTAACATTGTAAATTATTGGAATATCAAAAGGAACAACTTCTTTTCAAACTTCTTTATATTCATTATAATAAACACGATTTTGAGGGCATCCGATTAATATTCCTTGAATATTTTTAAATAAGTCAACTTCTTTGAATTTTAGCAACATCTTTTTAAGTAATTGCGGGTTTGGCTTTTCTTCACTTGTTTCAAGAAATAAAACCTTATCACATAGTTCATTAGGTTTCAATATTAAATTATATTTTTTAAATATTTCAGTTTCTTCTTTGCTTTTTTCTTCATCTAATCCACTATAAATAGTTTCGATGCAACCACCTCATAAATATCCCTCAAAAGATTTCTTTTCATTTAAAAATTCATATTTTGTAATGTTTCTATGTTTCTCTCTTGGTATATTCAATGCTTTTTTTGAAAAATCATTTCGTTCTTCATATCAATATGCACTTGGTTTAATTTCAAATTTAGTTTTATTATCGAATAATCATTTAAATGAGTTTTTAGTATAAGGCAACATTTCTTTGTCAAGTTCAGCAATATCGCATAAAATGTTTTTAGTCCTAATCTATAAAACATTAAATGGTTAATGGTTGAATCTGAATATCCAATAAAAATTTTAGGATTATTTAAGACTAAATTTTTAAAGTTTTCGTCTTCTAATAAAAGTGGAATAGTTTTGTATGTGTCAAATCCACCAATTGCACAAATTATTGCTTTTACATTGACATTGCTAAAAACTTCATTTAAATCCTCAACTTTTAACATAGGATTTTCTTTTAAAACTTTTATTCCTTTAAGTGCGTTTTTAGCAATCATAACGTTAAGTTGAAAATCCAAATTGAGTCTTTTTATTGCTAAATCTAATTGGTGACTAGCAAATTCTTCTCCAATAGTTCCTGCAGATAAGCTTACTATTGCAATGCCATTTTTTTTGCTTAATTTTATTGGTTTGACCATATAGAAATTATATTTAAAAGTTTATTAAATTAAAACAAAAAAATTAGACAAGCAACTTTGCACAAGTCTAATTTTTTGGCTAGATTTAATTATTTATTGTTTTTAAAATATTTGAATAATGATTCAATATCTGAAATAAATTTAGGTTTATTGCTAATTAATTCTTTTATGCCGTCAGGAATAGATATATTGACCTCTTTATCAAGTTCTGCATTATCACTTGCCCCTAAAAAATAAAAGTCTTGGTTTTCTTCATCAACATAACAAATTAAAAACGTGTAATTATTATTTTTTTCTACGTCATCAACAAATAAAGCATTATCAGGTTTTTTATTGTCTAAATATTTTTTATAGCTAGTAACTATGTTTTTAGTTTTTTGTTGATTATAATCGTGTTTTGCACTTTTAACTTCAATATATAAATAATTTGTTACTTCACCATTATTTATTTTAAAAACAAAATCAGGATATGAAGACTTAATTTCTCTTTCTTCATCAAAATATTCTAATTTTAAACCATGAAAAACAGGGTTTTTTGTATAAACTTTGACGTTTATTTCATTTTTATATTCACTAATTATTTTCTTTGCTTCGTTAATGAATAATGTTTCGGGATTTGAATCAAAATGATGAAGTCTATCGTTTAAATCTTTATATGCATAATTTTCTGTTTTGTTTAGTTTAACATTATTTTTTTCTATTTGATCAGGGTCAATAAATATTTCATTAGTTTCAGGCAATGTTTTATTGGATAATATTTTATAAAGTTGATTTGTTGAATCTATTTTTTCAATATATTGAGCATATTGTAATTTAAATGTATTGAAATATTCTTTTATTAAGATATATCAAAAAATATTTCTTGTTATTATATTGGTTTTTGAATAAATAGAATCATATTTTTCATTTAACGCTTCAATAAGAACTTCGTTGAATATTTTTTTATGCATAAGAAGAAATTTGTTTATAAATAATTCTAATTCAATTGAATTATTTATTCATGAATAAACTCTAATTTTATTTTCAATGTTTCCTTGTTCTCCTATTAATTTCTTGTTGTTTTTATTATATTCTTTACTGTATTTTTTAAAATATTCATCAATTTTTTCTTTGACAATAGAATTTTTAGCTTCTCTAATAAAATCTGCTCCTTTTATTGCTTGTTTGATTTTTACTTTATTTATTTGGCCATAAACAAATTTTTCATTTTCAAATTCTCGTTTTAAAATCAATGTTCTTCTTATATTTTCTTTGGTTTGAGCATTTGAATAAATATAGTATCTATTGCCTTCTCTAGAAATTTGATCTTTGTTATAACTTGGATTTGGGAATCTTTTAATTCTTCCTATTGTTTGAATAGACAAACTACTTGATGACACCTTTCTAAGTTGCACAAGCATGCAAGCCCTCGGGATATTTCAACCAGTTGAAGGTCCAATTTTAAAAATTATTGCATCAACATTAGAGTCATTTTTTGAAATTTCTTTTAAGTTTATTTTGTGATTTTCTTCCTTTATTAAAGAAGAAGATTCCACTTTATCATTTGAAAAGTATTTAACATAACTCAAATTACATTCATTTAATTTTTTAATTATGTTCTCAATGCTTTCTTTAAAATCATCTTTTTCTTTGGCAGTTGATTTTTCACTTGGTTCATTTTCAACTTGAATAAGCATTGCTGGTCTTATATTTTTTAAGTCACTATTATTGTTTGCATATTGGCTTTGAACTTCTTTAAATGTTTGACATGCTTGATTTAGTAATTCATTATCATCAATTAAATCTTGACTTGAGTCAGTTATACCCTTGTTATAAATTAATTCATCTTTTAGCAATTTAATATCATCTTCAGCTAAATCCTTTTCATCAATATAGACAAGTTTATGTGTTCCTTTAGGAGTTGCTGTCATTTTTATTATTAAATTGGCTGCTTTTTGAATTTTATATTCAAACCTAACTTCTTCTTTTTTTAATTTAGATTCATCATGGATTGTATCAATATCTTCAAATTTGAAATTACTTCTACCTTTTATATTTCCACCATGATGCGCTTCATCTCTAATATAAACTAATGTATAGTTTTGATATTTAATTTGATCAAGAAAGCCTTCAAGCAAACCTTGTTCGGTAAATATTCTATTTTTACCAAACGATGAAACACCGAAGATTATTACTTTATTTTTTTGAGGAATTAAATTATAAGTTGAATCTTTATTTTTTTGAGAATTCAAGGAAGGAGATTCCTTTCTTTCTGCTTCATACAAACCATTAATATATCTTTTATATTCATTTAGGTTTGATTCCATTTGATAAGGTAAATCTGCCGATGAAAGTGTAGCAATAACAAAGACTAATTTATTTGGTTCACCATTGGCATTATTTTCTTTTATTATTTCATTTATAGTGTTGGCCAACATAAAGGTTTTACCGCTACCAGTTGGAGCTTGAAAATCAACTATTTTAGGTTCGCTAGATTGAATTGCAATTTTATATTCTTCAAGCAATTGTTTAACTGCTTTTTCTTGTACACTAGTTAGATTCATTGCTATCTTTTCCTTCAATTGGTTTTAAAGCGGTTAAATTTAGTAATATTTCTTGTTCGTTAATTTTATTTACATTCGATAAGTTAAAATCATTCAACATGTTTTTAAAATCTTTTTTAATTATTTCATTGTTGTTGGCAAGTACATCAGTGTCACAATAATTTATTTCAAAGACATCAAGGTTTTGATTATATGGTTCGTTTTTCTTTATTCAATCAAAATCAACTTCGCCTTTGCTTCCCTTGCCATTATTGATTCTATAAAGTCTTTCATAACAAACATCAATACCAATGTTGTTTTCATTGTTTGTAACTAATGTGAATGTTCTATTGCCACTATCTTCTTTATTTAAATCTAAAACTGCATGACCTGTTGTTCCTGAACCTGCAAAGAAATCTAATACACGAGCATTGGGATTAGGGTGAATGTTAATTAAATACTTAATTAGTTCGATTGGTTTGGGATGGTCAAAAACTTTTAAATTAAAAATTTCTTTTTGAAGTGCCGTACCCAAAGAACCATGGAATGAATATAGCAAATTAGAAAATTTTGATGTTCTTTGAACTGGTTTATTATCATTATCTACCAATTGATATTGCTTAGTATAAATTTTATTACCCTTAAAAACAACAAAATTGTTTTCTATTCCTCATTGAACTTTTTCATTGCTTCATCTTCACTGTCAATCTTTGATTGCATGTTGGCCATTTCTTCTTTTTTGTCAATTATCTTTTGAACCACCGGCATAATATGTTATTCCGTTATATTCAATTGGATAGTCTAGTCCCTCAGATCAAGTTAAAGATCCAAAATCAAGTTGTTTAAGTTTATACATACCTCTGGTTTCAAAATATTCATCTCTTAATTTGTATGAACCATCATCAATGTTTTTTGAATAATTATTTGTATTCATATGTTCAATATTTTTTGCATACATTAAAATGCTTTCTGAAAGTATTTTAATGTATTTTGCATCTTCTGCTGAACCTTCGTTTTTCTTTTGTCACACAAAATTACATACAAAATTTTCTTCTCCAAAAATTTCATCCATTAATACTTTTAAATATGCTTGTTCATTGTCATCAATTGAAACAAAAATAACACCATCTTCTTTTAAAAGTTGGCGAGCCATCTTTAATCTTTCATTCATCATATTTAGTCAACCTGTACGACTAAATTTGTCTCTATAAATAAATTTAGATGCCGCAACATCATCTTTTTCGGATAAGTTATTGCCGTCATCTTTTGCACTGTCGGTATTATAAGGAGGATCAATATATATTAAATCGTAATTATAATCCCCCCCCCCTATTTGTTCTTTTTGTCTTTCTATTACAAGTAGGTTTTTTAATGCATCATAGTTTTCACCAATAATTAAAGTGTTTTTATTAGTATTCAATAAATCATTTGTAAATGATAATTTTTCTTGTTTTTTTAATATTGCAATTTGTTTTGCATCAACACTAGGCGCAACATCAAAAACAAAGCCTGTTTTAACTCTTTGAATCAAAAGTTGGAAAACATTGTCCAAATTTTCTTTATTTGAATTGTTTGTGTTAACTAAAATTTCTTTTATTAATTTCTTTTGGTCTTGATTTAATAAAAAAGAATTCAAGTTATCTATATCATCTATATAGTTTTTTAAATCCTTCATGAGTTGTTCTCCTTGATATACCTAAATTTAAGATTTATATAATAATTTTAAATTATTTGATTACTATTTCTATAATTTCCGACTTATTTCTTTACTATTTTTTAGCTAAAAAATTAAATTTAATAATTTAATTAACATATTTAACATATTTTTTTAACCTTAAATTTAAATATATTTGTAAAAAAATAAAAAAATTTGAACTACATTTTAATAAAAGAGTATTATTAATAAAAAGAAACGCAAACATGCGCATATATTTCGATATATGGCATTTTTATTTTATTGCTAAAAAGAAAGGGGGATAATTATGAAAAACAAAGAAATAGATGCTAAACAAGCAAAACAAGAAAGAGCAGAAAAATTATTTGGCCAAACACCAATAAAAAAAGCAATTTGAATTGTTGCTATTCCAAGTTTGCTTGCTGCAATCATGGCTGGACTATATGGATTTATTGACCAAATTTTTATTTTGAATTTGGTTCCAAAAAATAGAAACATCTTTGGAAATAATGAAAGCGAAATTGTTCAATTTTTAAATCCTGCCTTGCATAGTGGTGGATTTTTTAGTGATTATAAGATAATGATTGAACAATATAATTTACATTCAATTACAAAATTAGCTGAAATTACTCCTAATAGTATTGTTTCAACTGCGTCGGCAGTATTTGGCCCATTAATATTATTTTCTAATGCAATAGTATTCTTAGTACCTGTTGGAGCTTCAATTTATTACACTAAATGTGTAAGCAAGCAACTAAAACGGGCTGGCCAAGATTTATGGGCGACGATGTTTTGGTTTACGGTTGCGCTTTCTTTATTTGCTACGTTAGTATCTTTTGTGTTTATATGAAGCGGATTATTAAATGTATTAGCAGGTGAAACTCATATTGATTATAATATTGCTAGAATAGCCGGTATAGATCCTAATGCCTTGCAAGATTATTACAGTGCTGCATATTCATTAAGTATAAAATGAGCAAAGCAATTTCTATATATTTATGCATCAGGAACAATATTACAAGGATTAACTCTCTATCTATCTTATTTTATAAGAGCAGAAGGCTATAACAGCTATGTAATGATTTGTGCTATAGTTGCAAACGTAATAAATGTTGCTTGTGATGCATTATTTATTATTTGCTTTAAAATGGGAGTTTTGGGTGGTGTCATGGCAACCATTGTAGGTTGAACATTTAACACAATTACTTATTTTGTTTATATCTCAATAAAGATTAAACAAAATAAATCCTGGTTATCTCTTTCTCACCTATTCAAATTTAAATTTAAAAAGGAATTATTGGGACCAACATTCTTACTTGGTGCAAGTGGATTTTTAAGAATTTTTGGAATAAGTTTTTCATTTTTAATTATGAATATTTTAATTACTAAAACCTCATTTTCAATGCCTGATTATTTCCAATATTATTGAGCAAAAACCCAACCAATTATTATGTTATTCTTGACATCAATATTTGGAATCAACGATGGTGCTAGAAGCTTATTTACATATAATTATTCACTAAGAAACATGGATAGATGTAAACAAGTATATAAATGAACTATATTGATAGCTGTTCTATATTCAGTTCTTGTTTATATATTTATTGCCTTAACATCTAATAATTTGTGAATATGAGTTTTAAACATAGACCCTGATAGAATTGCAGGAACTAGTGTATTTATTAAGGTTATGTCGCTTAGAATAATTGCCGTTTCATTTGTTGTTGTTTCATTGTTAGCATTTCAAGGTTCAAATGATATTGCAAAGTCTATCTTTGCCTCAATATTTGAAAACTTTATTTGCTTCGTAATAATTGTTCCTATTGGATATGGAGTTGCTTGAGGAATATTTAATCATGATTCTGCTAACAGAGTAATTTCAAATTGAATCATTATTGCTGTGTTTGTTTTCAACTGTGTATTTGCTTCATCAATATTGATGTTTTATTCATGATGATTTGTCTATAAGAAAATGCCTTATATCGATCAAGCAAAAGTTAGTTGAAGTAGAAGAATTGAACATAAGTTTTTTGAACACGCAGAAAAACAAGAAGAACTATACAATGCTCAAATGCAACAAGAACAAGTTAATGAAAGTAATAATTTAAAGCAATAAAAACTAATAAGAATTTATATAAAAAAACTTGCAAATTTGCAAGTTTTTTATTTCTTATCGTTAAACAATTGCTTTAGTTTTATTGTCTTAAATTTTGTTGTTGGGCTGGGTGTGAATTGTTTTTACTATTATAAGTTTTTACTGCAAAACATAATAATGCAATTAAAACACCTAATTGCGCAAGATTAGCAATTACTGAAAGTCCATATATTGCTATAGCAGTTTTAGCAGCGCCTGATAAAAACATTGCTGTAGCAACAATTGCTAAGACGAATGAAATTATAAACAAGGCAACTAACGAAATTGATAATTTTCTTGTTGTTATTTCATTTTTACTTAAGCCGCGAGATCCTGTTTTAAATCCATAAACAACTGTTAAAATAAAAAAGACGATGCTTGCTATTGCTAATAATAATCCAAATACTGGTACAAGCGAACCACAAATAATATAAATAACATCTATTCCTAATAAGATTGATGAAAATATTATTAGAAGTTTTGCATTTTCTTTGGTTTTCAAGTTTTTTGAATTATTTTCCATTACTTATTTTCCTTTCGTTTTATATAAAGCATAATAAATTATATAAAATTCATAATTTTTAAATATTTTAAAAATAAAACATCAAGCGCCTCAAAACTAAAATTAGTTTTAAATTTGTGTTGCTGCTTGATGTTTTTAAATAATTTTGTAATTTTTAGCTTTTATTGTTGATTGTCGGAATTTCAATTTTGAGGCTTTTGAGAGTCGTCACCATAGTTGTTTGTTTCATTATTAACATTATTGTTATTTTTAGCGCAATAGACCTTAACTGCAAAACATAATAATGCAATTAAAATGCCTAATTCTGCAAGGGATAAAATTAAACCAATAATATATAGTGCAGATGTTGATGACTCTAATAAAAATGGATTATATTCATTTGTTGGGTATTCATAATTATATGCGCCAAGTGATAAAGATATTGCTATTATTATTGCAACAATAACCATTGCAATTGCTGCTGCAAACAATGCTATTAATGCAATGGATAATTTTCTTATTATCATTCGATTACTATTTTTTGGTTCACGTGATCCTGTTTTAAATCCATAAACAACTGTTAAAATAAAAAACACAATGCTTGCTATTGCTAATAATAATCCAAATATTGGTACAAGCGAACCACTAATAATATAAATAACATCTATTCCTAATAAGATTGATGAAAATATTATTAGAAGTTTTGCATTTTCTTTAGTTTTTAAGTTATTATTCACTTCATTCTCCTATTTTATAGCTTAGATATTTTTTAATTATATTAAAAATTAGTGTTTTAAAATTCATTTTTTTCAAAAGCATAAAAAAAGTTTGCAAATATTATTGCAAACTTCTTACTTATGAATTAATTATTTGTTTGTAATTCAATAACATTATTATTTGAAACTGTTAATAAGGCAACATCACCTTCAACTAAATTTCCTTTTATGATTTCCATCGCTAATTTGTTTTCAATGTTTTTTTGAATATATCTTTTAATTGGACGAGCGCCAAAAGCGGAATCGTAAGCGTTATCAGCAACGAATTTAACTATTTTATCGTCAAAATTAATTACTAAATTATGGTTATTAATAACTCTTTTCTTTAATTTTGATAATTCTAGTTTTACAATGTCACAAACAACAGCAGGACTTAATGGGTTGAATGGCACTATTTCATCGATTCTATTAATAAATTCTGGTCTAAAACTTCTTAATAATAATGCTCTTACCCCATCAATGGTTAAACTCTTATTTATAATTTCACTACTTCCAATGTTTGAAGTCATGATAATTATTGTGTTTTTAAAGTTTACTACCCTTCCTGTACTATCTGTTAAGGTACCATTGTCCAATATTTGTAACAATATATTTAAAACATCTGAATTTGCTTTTTCAATTTCATCAAATAAAACTATTGAGTAAGGATTTTGTCTAATTTTTTCAGTTAGTTGTCCCCCATTATCATAACCAATATAACCTGGAGGCGATCCAATTAATTTTGACACGCTGTGTTTTTCCATGTATTCAGACATGTCTAATCTTACAATGTGATTTTCATCATCAAATAATGCTTCTGCTAAACTTTTTGCAAGTTCAGTTTTGCCAACACCAGTTGGCCCTAAAAATAGGAACGAACCAATTGGTCTATTTGGGTCATTGATATTTGCTTTAGAACGTTTGATTGCATCAGAGATTAGTTCAATTGCTTGATCTTGACCTTTCACTCTCTTTTTTAATGTTTCAGACAAATTCAAAATTTTTTGTTTTTGGTTTTCTAGTAATCTATTAACTGGAATATTTGTTCATTTTGAAACAATATCAGCAACTTCTTCAGCATCAACAACTTCTTTGATTAAACGATTTTTCCTTGATTGTATTTTTTGTTCCAATTCATCTCTAGTTTTAATTAATTCAGGAACTAAAACATACATAATTTTAGAAGCTTCGACATATTTTCCTTCACTTTGTAGTAAAGGCAATTTTCTATTCAATTCTTCAATGTTTTCTTTAATTGAAGAAAATTTTTGAATATCTTCTTTTTCTTGCTTCCAACGTTTTTCAAGGTCAACTTTTTGCAATTTTAAAGTATTTAGTTCTTTATCTATTTCTAAAATTCTTTCTTTATTTTTAATGGCTGTTTGCTTTGTTTCACTATCATTTGTTAGAGCAGCTTTTTCAATTTCTAATCTAGCAATTTGATAATTAATTTTTTCAAGAGGTTCAGGCAAATAGTTCATTTCAGTTTTTATATTTGATGCTGCTTCATCAATTAAATCTATTGCTTTATCAGGCAAAAATCTATCTGCAATATATCTTGCTGATAAATTTGCTGCCGAAACTATAGCAGAGTCGTCAATTTTAACTTCATGATATGCTTCAAATCTTTCTTTTATACCACGCAATATAGTAATGGTGTCTTCAATTGAAGGTTCTGAAATTAAAATTTTTTGCATTCTTCTTTCAAGAGCTGGATCTTTTTCAATATATTTTCTATATTCATCCAATGTTGTTGCCCCAATTAGATGCAATTGTCCTCTTGCCATCATAGGTTTCAATATATTCGCCGCATCCATATTGCTATCGCCAGTTCCTCCGGCGCCAATTATCATATGAATTTCATCAATGAAAAGAATGATTTCACCATTTGCTTCGTCAATCTTTTTCAATACTTTTTTTAGTCTTTCTTCAAATTGACCACGATATTGTGTTCCTGCAACCAATGCAGGTAAATCAATTTCAATTAATTGTTTACCTTTTAGGTTTTCTGGAACTTGATTTTCAACAATTTTCCTTGCTAGGCCTTCAACAATTGCTGTTTTACCTACGCCGGGTTCGCCAACTAAAACGGGATTATTTTTAGTTTTTCTTGACAAAATTCTAACTAGTGATCTTATTTCTTCATCACGGTTTATAACAGGTTCTAGTTTGTTCTGCGTAGCTAGCTCAGTTAAGTTTCGACCAAATTCCTTCAAGGGATCTTTTTCTTGTTCATAAGGTGTATAACTTGCTTCCATATATTGTCCTCCTTTACAATAAAAAATTATACTACAAAAATTAGCACTGTGTTAAAAAGAGTGCTAATTTTTTAATTGATATGTTGCCCATAAAAAAATTTGCTATTAAAATAATTTTATTTTTTTATAAAAAAATATTTTAGTGAAACATTATGTTTTTTTATTCTATAATTAATCCGGTTATTTCGTAACCGATTGAGTTAAGATGAAAGACATTATAAATAAACGATTTTGATTTCTATTTTTATTTATAAATGTTGCTACGCTTTGCATTTTTTTAGGAATTGCTTATCTAAACTGAGCTCTACTAACAGGATATTTGGTAGGAGTAATCAGTTTTCTTATTTTTTTAAGTGGCTTACATTTAGTATTTAAAAAAATGAATGATTGAAAAGAAAACGCTAGTATTAAAAAAAACAAAAACCTCGCAGTTATTATTTTTTTAATTTTAAATTTTCTTGCTTTATTGATTATTGCCTTATTTGTAATCTTTAACTTACTTTATAAAAACAAACATTCAAATGCAAATGTTGCATTTGTACCTTTTAACGTAATCACAATGGCTATTCCATATACATTATTTAGTTTACAAATAATAGTTATGGAATTAATTAAGAAAATTACCACTAAAAGGAATTTAAAGAGAAGGGAGGAAAATGGATAGAATTTTACGTCTTCATTGATTTGGTGGTCCAGTTAATCCTGGCGAAGTAAGCAGTTTCAATGACAACCAATTATTTACTTTAATTATTTTAGTTGCTTTAATTTTTATTATTTCAATACTAATTTTTGTAGCAATAAAAAGACAAAAAGTTGATAAAGCACCTAATACAGTTGTATTAATGGTTGAAAGTATAATAAAAAACAGTGATGAATTTATTTCTGAAACCCATGGCAATAAATTTGACAAAATGAATCCTTATTTTATTTCATTATTTGCCTTCTTGATTTTAGGAAATATGCTTTCATTAGTTGGTTTAGCCCCAATTGGAACTAGTTTGTCAGCAATTTTTGCTGCCACTGTTATAAGTTGGCTTGGAACACACATCATTGGATTCATATATAAAAAATTTAAGTATTTATTTAAAATTCTTAATCCCTTAGAAGCATCATCAAACTTTTCACCATTAATAAGTTTAACTTTCCGTATGTATGGAAACATACTTGGAGGAGTTGTATTGGTTGCACTAGTAAGTTTATTCTTAAATAATATTTGAACCAAAATTATTGGCGCTAACTTAGAATCACCTTCAGCTGAGTTAAACCCTATTGGGTTGTTGATCTTGCCAGCATTTAATTTATATTTTGATATTTTTGATAGTTTCATTCAAGCATTTGTATTTATGATTTTAACAATTTCATATTGAACGCAATCTGCTGAAGAAGATATAAAAGAAAAACATAAAGACAAAATAAAAGAATGAAAACAAGAAATCTTAAAAAATAAACAAAATAAAAATAATATAGATAATAAAAATAATGAAACCTCAGTAGTAGAGGCAACTATTTAGGAAAGGAAAAAAAATGGATAAATTAGAAAATATTGTTAATGCATTCAATACAGCATCAGCAGGTGTTAATAGTAAAGAAGCAGGAGTAAACTACCCTCTAGCATATGGTTTAACAATGTTAGGAGCAGGTATTGCTGTTCTTGGCTCAGGTTTAGTTTCTATTGGTCAAGGTTTAGCCGTTGCTAAAGCCTGTGAAGCTGTCGGAAGAAATCCAGAAGCATTTTCAAAAATTCGTACATTGTTAATTTTGGGTTTAGGTATTGTTGAAACCGGATCTATTTATTGTTTAGTTATTTCATTATTGCTAATCTTCGTTTAAAAATATGTTTCAAAATTTTGCAAATTTATTAAGCCAATCGCAAAATGCAATTGCAGCAGCTAAGCCATCTGCTTCTGCTAAAATTGCAGAAGAACTAAACAAAACTTTTAATGGTTTAACATTTAATTGACCATTCTTTGTTTTTTCATTAATAAGCTTAGGCCTAGTTGTTTTGATTATTACTTTATTAGTATATAAACCAATAAAGAAATTAATTAAAAACCGCCAAGAACTTATTCAAAAAAATATTGATACTTCAATATTAGCAAAAGAAAATGCTTTAAAAGTTCAAGAAGAAAATGATAAAAAAATTATTGAGGCTAATAATCAAGCAGCTTTAATAATTAATCATGCTAAATCAGAAAGTGAAAGAATTGTCAACGCAAGCACGATTGCTGCTAAAAAACAATCTGAACTTTTATTAGATCAAGCACAAATTTTGATTAATAAAAAGCAATCTGAGCTAGAACAAGCGCAAAAGAAAATAATAGTAGAAAATGCTGTTGAATTAGCCAAGAAAATTATTGGCCGTGAAATTAGAAATGAAGATAACATTAAATTAATTAATGAAGTCTTAGAAGATTAATATGCAAGATTTTAATGAAATCATTTATAACTGAGCATATGCAATATATGATCTTACAAATGAAAACAAAAATTTGGCATTAGTTTCTAATGAAGCTGCTGAAATTACAAGACTTTTAAAGAAAAATAAAGATTATTTGTATGTTTTAAATTCTTATGATATTGACGAAAATGAAAAATATCGTCTAATTGATGAAGCTTTTTCAAGATACAATTTTTATTTAGTAAATACTCTTAAATTAGCAGCTAAGCAACATGTGATTAAATACATTATTGTAATATTAACAAAATTTGTTGAACTTTCAAATGAAAAAAGAAACATTAAATACGGGTTTGTTTATACAATATCGCCTTTATCTGAAAGAGAATTAAAAAGGTTAGAAGTAAAACTTTCAAACGAGTTAAAGGCTAATATTCATTTAACAAATGAAATTGATCCCAAATTAATAGCGGGAATCAAAATAAAAGTTGACGATTATTTAATCGATAATTCAATAGTCAACAAATTAAATGACTTTAAAAAAGTCGTAGAAAATAATTAAGGAGGGAGGAATATGTCATTAGAACCAAATGATTTGTCAGCAATCATTAAGGCGCAAATAAAACACTTTAATGAAGACATATCTAAACAAGAAATAGGCCGTGTAATAACAGTTGGTGATGGTATTGCCTTAGTAAGTGGCTTGAGCAATGTAGAATATGGCGAATTGGTAAAATTCGAATCCGGCGTTATTGGAATGGCCTTGAATCTTGAAGAAGATTTAGTTGGTATAGTTGTCATGGGTGATGACCGTAACATTGTTGAAAATAGTACAGTTTATCGTACTAAACAAGTTATATCAACACCTGTTGGTAACCATTTATCTGGCCGTGTGTTAGATGCACTTGCTAACCCAATTGATGGAAAAGGTCCAATTCAATATGAATATACTAGACCAATTTTTAAGATTGCACCTGGTGTTATGACTAGAAAAGAAGTTAATCAACCACTTGAAACCGGGATTTTAGCAATTGATGCTATGATTCCTATTGGTAAAGGTCAACGTGAATTGATTATTGGCGATAGACAAACAGGTAAGACCGCTATAGCCATTGATGCAATTTTAAATCAAAAAGGTCGCAACGTTTATTGTATTTATGTTGCTGTAGGTCAAAAGAATTCAACTATTGCACAAATAGTTGATCAATTAGCAAAACATGATGCATTAAAATATACAACAATTATTTCTGCATCAGCATCAGACAGTGCTCCTTTACAATATATTGCACCATATACAGGAATTACTATTGCCGAAGAATGAATGGCAAGAGGTAAAGATGTTTTAATTATATATGACGATTTGTCAAAGCATGCTGTTGCATATCGTACATTATCATTACTATTAAGAAGACCACCTGGACGTGAAGCTTATCCTGGAGACGTCTTTTATATTCACTCACAACTTCTAGAACGTGCAGCTAGAGTAAATTCTGATTATGGAGGCGGTTCAATTACTGCTTTGCCAATTATTGAAACTCAAGCTGAAGATATTGCAGCATATATTCCAACAAATGTTATTTCAATAACTGATGGTCAAATCTTTACTAAGGAAGCATTGTTTAACTCTGGCCAACGTCCTGCTATTGATATTGGTTATTCAGTTAGCCGTGTTGGATCAGCAGCACAAACAAAATTAACAAAAAAGGTTGTATCAAGTCTAAAATTGGAATTAGCACAATACAATGAAATGTTAGCATTTGCTCAATTTGGTAGTGATCTAGACCAAGCAACTAGAACTGTTTTGGATCACGGTGCTAAAGTGTATGAATTATTGAAACAACCTCAATATTCTCCATATTCTTCAATAGAACAAATAATTATTCTATTTTGCACAAAATATCGTTTAATAAATGTAATTCCGAAAGAACAAATATTAAAATATAAAACTGATATTTTAAATTACTTTAGAACTAATCCTAATGCTATTAATACATTAAGAGCCGTTTCTGAAGCAAATGATTGAACTAACGAATTAGTTGAAAAACTATATAATGAAATAATTAGCTTTAATGAATTATTTGTTAAAACTATTCCATTATATAATAAAGATTTATATCAACCAGTACCTGAATTACCATGGAAAGTTTGCAAAAAATAAAACATAGAATTAATTCGGTTAATTCAACTAAAAAAATTACCAAAGCAATGGAGCTAGTTGCAACTGCTAAGTTTGCTAAAATTAAAAATCAATTTGAAAATATCAATAATTATTATCAAAGTGTTGAAAGAGTTTTTTTAAACTTAATTAAAAATTCTGATCAAAATATTGATAAATTATTGAACAGTGCTTCTTGAAAATTCAAAAGCAAAAGAAATTTATATATTGTATTTGGCAGTGATTTAGGACTATGTGGTCCATACAATTCAGAAATGTATAAAAAAATTACTCAAACTGTTGGAAAAGAAGATATCCTAATAGTAGTTGGTAGCAAATTATTGAGTTTAATTCAAAAAGATAATAGCCATCATATTATTCAAATATTAACTCAAATTGGTGACAATCCAAGTTACGAAATCGCTCAAATATTGTCAAATAAGATTTATCATGTTTTAGAAATATCATGGCTAAAATCTATTAAACTTATTTATACTCAATACATTAATCCAATAAAATCTGAACCAATAGTAAAAGAAATTTTTCCAATTTCTATTGATACACTATCAAATAATGATAACAATTTAGCAGGGGATGAAAGTTCAAAAAGTATTGATCCTTCTTGCTTTGAACCAAACCCTACTGTAATATTGCAAAATTCATTTTCAATATTCTTTGAAGCTTCTATATACAATGCCTTAGCAAATGCTAAGCTTGCAGAAATGAGCCAAAGAAGAACGGCAATGGAACAAGCAAGTGATAATGCACAAGATCTAATTAATGAATTAAATGTTCAATATAATAGTTCTCGTCAAGCAAAAATTACACAAGAAATTACTGAAATAATTAATGGATCAAATTAAAAAGAAAGGAGTAAAAATGGCAAATAAAAAAACTAATGAAAATCAAGAAATTCAAGAAGAACAAAACCCAGTTGATGAATCTAAAAATTCAGAAAATTATGGCGTTATCAGCCAAATTTTGGGATCTGTTATTGACGTTAGATTTGAAGAAGGACATACTCCAAAAATCTTAAATGCCTTAAAAATTATTGATGAAGACAAAAAATTTAGCAATGAACAAATTCTTGAAGTTGCTCAACACGTAGGAAATGATACAGTTAGAACAATAGCAATGAACTTGACTATTGGTTTAAAGCGTGGTATGAAGGTTCTTGATTTGGGTTCTCCAATAAAGGCGCCTGTTGGTAAAGAAGTTCTATCTAGAATGTTTAATGTTCTTGGTGAACCTATTGACCAAAAAGGTGGCGTATTCAAACACAAAATGCCTATCCATAGAGCAGCGCCAAGCTACGAAGAACAAAAATCAACACTTGAAATATTTGAAACAGGAATTAAAGTTATCGACTTACTTGTTCCATATATTAAAGGTGGAAAGATAGGTTTATTTGGAGGAGCCGGAGTTGGTAAAACTGTTTTAATTCAAGAATTAATTAACAATATTGCAAAACAACACGGCGGTCTTTCTGTGTTTGCAGGTGTTGGAGAACGTACAAGAGAAGGTAATGACCTTTATCACGAAATGCAAGCAAGTGGTGTTCTAGAAAAAACCGCTCTAGTATTCGGTCAAATGAACGAACCTCCTGGAGCCAGAATGAGAGCACCATTTACTGCTTTAACTATCGCTGAATACTTTAGAGATGTTATGCATCAAGATGTGCTATTGTTTATTGATAACATATTCAGATTTACACAAGCAGGTTCTGAAGTTTCTGCATTGTTAGGTCGTATGCCTTCTGCTGTTGGATATCAACCAACATTGGCTGTTGAAATGGGTCAATTACAAGAAAGAATTACCTCAACCAATAACGGATCAATTACCTCTGTTCAAGCTGTTTATGTTCCTGCCGATGACTTAACAGACCCCGCACCAGCAACAACATTTACGCACCTTGATGCAAAAACTGTTTTGGACCGTGATATTGCTGCTTTAGGTATTTACCCTGCTATCGATCCTTTGGCTTCATCATCAAGAATGGTAGATCCAAATATAATTGGTCTTGAACACTATAACACTGCTAGAGCAGTTCAAAATATTCTTCAAAGATTTAAGGAATTACAAGATATTATTGCTATATTGGGTATGCATGAATTAAGTGAAGAAGATAAGAAAGTTGTTGCAAGAGCAAGAAGAATAAGAAACTTCTTATCTCAACCTTTCTTTGTTGCCGAAAAATTCTCTGGTATTAAAGGACAATACATAAAATTGTCAGATACTATTAGATCATTTAAAGAAATTTTAAGTGGAAAATATGACGAATTGCCAGAAGAAGCATTCCTTTATGTGGGTACCATTGATGATGTTATAGAAAAAGCTAAAAGACTTGGGGTTAATGTTGAAAAATAATGGAAACTCCTAAGATTCATATTATTATTAGTACTCCATTAGGAATATACTTTGATAAAGAAGCAAGTATTTGTACATTTACTACTACTGAAGGGCAAATTGGAATTATGGCAGGCGCAACTGAGTTTATGGCAGCCTTGGTTCCTTCAAAAATAATGGTTAATTTTTTAAATTCACCTGATTCTAAAGTTTTTTATATTGATAAGGGAATTGTTCAATTTAAAAATAATGTCTTATCAATAATAGTTAATCAAATTGATACTAAAGAAATTGAATTGGATCATAAATTTAGCCCTGAAGATCAAAAGAAATATACAATTATTGAAGAAGTTACTTTGAAAAAGAGCATTTTGAAAAGTCAAACAAACAATAAATAATTAATTTTAAAAAAGTAGGAATTTAAAATCCTACTTTTTTTATGCTAATTTTTAAACTAAATTTTTATAATGAAAAATTTATCAAATTAATAGTTTGATTAAAAAGAAAAATTTCTGATTTCAATTTTTAAATTTTAAAATATTTCGGCCATTTTTTATATGTTTAAAATTCTTAAAATTTGTAATTCTTTTTATAAATTTTAGAATTATAATTCCACAGTACAACAAAAAACAAATAAGGAAGGAAGATAATAAAATGAAAAAAACAGCAAAAGCTTTATTAATAATATGCACAACTATAACACCTAGTTTTGCTATGCCATTAATATCGGCGGGATGTAATAAAACAACAAACCATGGAACAAACAAAGAAAATACAATTATAGATAGACAGGCCCCCATTAAAAAACAAGAAAATGATTCTAATAACCCCAATAAGTTAGAAACTAATAGCGAATTAGCAGAAGCAGTTAAAAAAGTTAATTTTCAATATAAGGATATTGATAAAATTTCAATGTTTGACAAATTAAACAAAGAAAATTTATCAAATAACCTTGATAAAAAATTTAAAATAGAAATTTTAAAATTAGAAGCAGACAAGAAAAATAATTTAATATCGATCTCGTATAATATTTCGTTTAATGATGGAAATAAAATCATTAAATTAGAAAATCAAAAATATTCAATGGCAGGACTTTCAACAAATAACGAAAGCTATTTAAATGGATTATTGAATGATAATGACACAATATTTAATTTAACAACTAATTTCAAAAAAGGTAATGAAATAGATGCAAGCCAACTGGATGCATATCATTTAGCTAATGGCCAAGGTTCTATTAGTTTATTGGCATCTAATAAAAATGTTTATGTTCCCAAAGATCTAATCTTAGAATATACTTGAAATGAACAAAATGAAACAAATAAAAAATTCAATGGTGAAGTAGAACTTGATGTTAGTGTTAAGACTAAGGACAATAAAACTATTACAAGAAAAAATGTAAAAATTGCTAATAAGATTGCAGAAGGCGTTTCAGATGATTATTTAATAAAATATAAAAAATTAACTTTAAATTATAAAGACGTTGACAAGACTTCAATAGATTCTTTTAGCGAAGGTGATATTGAACAAACGTTAAAAAATAATTTTATTGTTAAATTTGAAAAGAGCAGTGAAGAAGAAACTAAAAAATTCTTAGAAGACAATGGAATTAAATATGAAGTTAAGAGCATAACTGAAATTTCTCTTGAAAAGAAAACAATCAACGTT
>QWCD01000111.1_pt1 | contig 47343 bp, 42 predicted proteins | sample 1972461 | NCBI WGS metagenome assembly QWCD01 (sample SAMN09866717, study PRJNA288562) | Human vaginal metagenome isolate term4_vaginal, whole genome shotgun... | isolation source: vagina | host: Homo sapiens | place: USA: California | reverse complement strand
AAACCTATGAAACAGTTGTTTACCTTCAATTCGTAACCCCTTTTTGCTTTTTCACGGGTGGGTTACGATTTGGTAACGGAACTCCTGCCGTTTGATGCTTCCTTTCGCCTAACTCGATAATAGCATAAAAATGCTAAATGATGATATTTCAAATAGTTACATTCCTTGCGTTTCCCCCTATTTCCCTTAATTCTTAATGACTGATTATGCCCTACAATAACTACCTACCCTTAAGTACCTCATCTCCCATTCAGCCCTACACACACACCCATATATTTACCAACTTTTGGGTATTGCACCCACAACACACACACCTTAACTTTGCACCTTAAAAAATAAAAACAAGTACATCGTTAAATATTTCAAATTATGTATAGACTGTTATTTATTCTAATTTCTACATTGTTTTCCATTACCACTATGGCGTAAAGCACTGATACTGATGCGATGCTCTTTGGTGATGTGAAAGATCGTGCGACGGGCGAACATCTACCCAACGCAATGATCACTGTAAAAGGTACCAACTTGCGTACGGTTTGCGATGCTTCTGGACACTTCCAGATTGCTCATCTGCCAGTGGGCAAACAAACCATTGTAGCTTCTTACACAGATTATGCTTCGCAATCGAAAGAAGTGGAAATGAGTGTTGGTAAAGGCACAGAAGTATATTTCAACCTTGATATAGATGCGCTTGAGCTATCTCAAGTGGTGGTAACGGGTACACGCACCGAACACTTTGTAAAAGATGTGCCTATCCGTACCGAAGTACTCACCTCGAAAGCACTACAACGTAAGAATGCGCAAAACCTTTTCGATGCACTAGAGGGTATCCCTGGTGTGAGAGTGGAACAGCAATGCCAGTTCTGCAATTTCTCTGAAGTGCGTATGCAAGGACTCGGAGCAGAACACACACAGGTATTGCTCGACGGCGAACCTATCTACTCTGGCTTGGCTGGCGTATATGGCTTGCAGCAACTTTCTACCAACGATGTCGATCGTATGCAGGTGGTAAGAATATCCTAAGCTACATTCAAGACGAGAAACATCTCGACGATGCTGCCTTTATGTATGCCCCTGTTTATGGTGCTACATGGTATGCGGGCGTGAGTGTAAATATATAAGAAAAACTTCGTCATAAAATCTCTGATATTTAATTAGTTAGAAAAGGTTATCTTTTACTCGGTAAGAGATGACCTTTTGCTTTGTAAAACATCACCTTTTACTCGGTAAAAGGTGATGTTTTTGTATGGCTTGGTGTGTATGGATAAAATTTGCAAGTAAAGATTTCGCCTTTTTGGGATATTTTCCCTATCTTTGCTTCCCAACTAAGGGAAACTTACCCTATCTAAGCGCTTATGAAGAAAGGACTAAAATGGATGCTAGCAGTGGTGCTAACACCTATCGTTATATTTTTATTGCTATTATTGCTGCTTTATATCCCACCCATTCAGAATTGGGCTATAAAGAAGGCTGTTGTACATCTTACTGAAACCACTAGAATGCAAGCGAAGCTCAAGCACGTGAGTCTTAGCTTCCCATTAGACTTGCAGATGGATAGCGTGCTACTCACACGCCCCAACGATACGATTGCTCACCAAACAGATACCGTTGCCGATGTGCAACGACTTGTGGTAAAGGTGCAGCTAATGCCATTGTTTGATGGTAAGGTGGAAGTGGACGAACTCACGTTTAATAAGCTGAAAGCCAATACCACCAACTTTATTGGCGACCTTCGTATTCGTGGCAATCTTGATCGGCTTCACCTTATAAGCCATAACATCGACATCAATGGCGACTCTATGAAAATAGATCAAGCCGACTTTCGTGGTGGTTGGGTAGATGTGGCTTTGGGCGACACGGTGCCAGAGGATACCACGAAGAAGAAATCGCTTTGGCGCATCAAGATCGACAAGCTAAGCCTTGAGCAAACCCGTTTTGCCCTCCACATGCCGGGCGACTCTATGCGCATCAACGCACAGTTTGATAAGGCGACAGCCCTTCGCACGCATCTCCTTTTACATGATGACACCTATAAGATAGGTTCGCTCGACTGGAATGGCGGTGGGCTAGCCTACGAGCTGCCTTTTACCCAAGCACAAAAGACAGGCTTCGATAGCAATCATTTAGCTATGAGCGAGGTTAATATTGGGATCGACTCGTTTGTTTATGCGAAGCCAAATATCAACCTTACGGTAAGAGCAGCCAACTTTAAAGAGAAAAGCGGGCTCACAGTGGAGGAATTTACAGGGGCATTTGCCTATAATCAGAAGTCGATAATCTTGCCCAATACGCACATCAAGCTGCCTAACTCACAGCTAGATGGTCGCTTCGCTATGGATCTTAATGTTTTCGACGATACACACCCCGGACGGCTCAGCACGGAGCTACGAGGCTATTTAAGCAAAACCGATCTCAAGCCTTTCCTCTCTGCTATGCCACGGCACATCTACCAAGCCTTTCCAAACGATAGGCTCAGCCTTGGGGGTAGCATTGATGGCAACCTGCAAAAAGCCGCTTTCCGCCGTTTACACCTTGCTATGCCCAGACGCTTCGACCTTACAGCGACGGGCAGTGTGGCAAATATCATAGGCAAAAAGCCTTTCTACAGCAGTTTTAAGCTAAAAGGAAAGGCACAAAATCTCGACTTCATTCGTCCTATGATGCCTCGCAATGTGGCAAAAACCATTCGTATCCCACACGGTATTGGGGTGGATGGTCGGTTCGCAATGGGCAATACGCTTTATACGGGCAATACGCTTATTACGCAAGGAGGCGGATCGGTACTTGCCCACTTTGCGTATAATTTGCAAACCGATAATTATAAAGCCAATATCAAAGCACGCAATTTCCCACTGCAAAACTTCCTGCCAGGGAAGGGACTTGGTACGTTCTCGGGTGCGATAGCCACACATGGGCATGGCACCGATGTGCTAGACCATCGCTCCTCAATGAACCTCTCGGCTAGCATTGCTCGCTTTAAGTACGACAAATATGTGTTAGATGGTTTCGGAGGAAAGATAAATAAGGTGGGCGATAAGCTGTCCGCCGACATCAATAGCACCAACAAAATGGTGGGAGGACGGTTTGCTTTCCGTGGGCGGTTGGCTCAAAACCTTGTAGCAGGACACGTAAAAGGCACGCTTGCTCGTATTGATTTGCAAGCACTTGGAGCTATGAAGGAGCATTATGTGGTATCGGGCTGGACCGATGCCGAGCTACGCTCGAACATGAAGGACAAACATTATTTTAGCGGTCCGCTACGTGGTTTCAAACTCGTTGAGGAAGGTAAGAAAGGTAGCAGCGTGCTTGTGGCAGGCAATGTGCAGGCTACGGCAAATGTTGTGGGTAGCCACATTGATGCAAAGGTGCAGGGTCATGTGTCGGATACCAACTTGAAAGCCCTCCATATCATGGATAAGGCTTACCATATCAATACCGATGCTAATATCCATTATACACAAGACGGGGGCAATCGCTACACTATAAAAGGTAATGTGCAGCGCTTTAACCTCACCGAGCATCGTGGAAAAACAATTGTTCCACTTATGGTGGGCAACTTCAATATGGACATTGCCATGCGTGGTAAGCAGGTGGGCGGAACGCTAACAGGCAACCTTGGCGAAGCCGATTTATACCAGCTAGGCATTGTGGACAACCCTATGAAAACACGCGGAACGTTAGATGTCTACTTTGCCTCTAACGGTGGTGATGATCTAAAGGTGAAGGGCTTGTTAGGCAATGTTACCATTGATGAGGAAAACAAACGCTATACGCCGGGAGATGTCCTCGTGGATATTGTGAGTTCGCAGGGCAGTTTCAGTGCAAAAGTAGAGGGTGGCGACTTCCATTTGAATACCGCTATGGACAGTGGTGTGCAGCAGCTGGGCAAGAAGTTTGGTGCCATTGCCAACGCTATTAGTCAGCAATTGACGAATAAGCGCATTGACCAAGCAGCCATTCTTCGTTTCCTTCCACATGGACATCTACAGTTGAATACTGGCAAATCCAACTTCTTTAGTCAGCTATTGGCAAACAGAGGCTACCAGTTTACCCACGCCGATATTAACATAATGTCATCGCCCGATCATGGTATAGACGGCACTATCGCCATCGACTCGCTCGCTTATAACGATGTGCGCATGGATAAAGTGAATGTGGATCTGAAGAGCAACGAGGGTAAGATAGGCTATACTGGAACGATAGTAAACGGTGCTAACAACAATTATCCATACACCGCCTTCCTCAATGGTACACTTTACGAACATGGTGTGCGTACCCAAATAGCCATTTGGGATCAACGAGGCAGGGTGGGTATCGACCTTACTTTGCAAGCAGCAATGGCAGATCAAGGTTTACGCTTTAATATCATATCGAAGGATGCCATATTGGGTTATAAGACCTTTGCCGTCAACGACTCTAACTATGTTTATATAGGACGCGACCAACGTGTATCAGCCCATGTAGATATGCTTGCCAAAGACGGTACAGGTGTGAAGGTGCGCACCGATGATGAAGACACCGAAGCATTGCAAGATCTCACCCTCTCTATTAACAAACTAGAGCTAGGCGAAATCTTTAAGTTCTTGCCTTTTATGCCAAATATGTCGGGCGAGCTGAATGGCGACTACCACGTTGTGCAAACCCCATCGCAGCTTAGTGTGTCGAGCGATATGAACATCAAACGCTTTGTGTATGAACATAACCGCATGGGCGATTTGGGCGTGCAAATGGTATATATGCCAAAAGGCGAGAATAGCCATTATGTAGATGCGCTTATTAGCAAGGACGACATCGAAGTGGGTAAGCTTACGGGTACTTACGATAATGCTGGTGAAGGCCATTTAGATGCGGTTCTCGATATGAATAAGTTCCCTCTAAATTATGTAAATGGCTTCATTCCAAACGGTATTGTAGGCTTGCGAGGTGCTGGCTACGGCTCGTTAGCGATGCAGGGACCACTGAACAAGCTTGATGTCAATGGCGAGATAAAAGCCGACTCGGCTTATTTGGTGAGCGATCCATACGGTGTAGAGATGCGCTTTGGCAATCAACCGCTGGTGATAGCAAATAGTGCGATAGCTTTTAACGATTTCAAGGTGTATGGTGCTAACAACAAACCGCTGACGATGAACGGAGCACTCGACTTCTCGAATACCAACCGTGTGATGCTGAATATGACACTTCAAGCACAGGATTTCCTACTCATCAATGCTAAGGAAAACCCACGCTCGGAGGCATACGGTAAGGCGTTTGTCAATTTTATCGGCAATGTGCAGGGAGAGGTGAGCAATCTTCATTTAAGAGGTAAACTAGATGTGTTGGGAAGTACCGATATGACCTACATTGTGAAAGAGCAAACCTTGATGAGCGATACACAGCTCAAGGATCTGGTGAAGTTTACCAATTTCAAGGATTCTACAGAGCAAGTAGTGCGTCGTCCCGACCTTACAGGCTTTGCAATGGACTTGCGCTTAAATATTGATGAGCAAGCACATATTAAGACAATCCTCAATCCCGAACACACCAACTATATTGATATGATAGGTGGAGGTGGGCTTAACCTAAGTTACGATCCTACCAACGGAGCGCAGTTGCGTGGGCGTTATACGCTCAATAGTGGTGAGATGAAGTACACCATGGATGTTATTCCTTTGCGCACCTTCCATATTCGAGAGGGTAGTTATGTCGACTTCACGGGCGATCCTATGCAGCCTACGCTGAATATCATTGCTACTGAAGCCGTTCGTGCGAGCGTTTCGAGTGGGGAAGGAAATGGCAAATTGGTCGATTTCAATTGTGGTGTGAAGCTCACAAAACAGTTTCCTAAGCCAAGTTTAGAGTTTATTATCGAAGCTCCTGACGATCAAGAAATGGAAAATGCGTTAAAGACAAAATCGTTGGAGGAGCGTTCTAAACTAGCCGTTACGATGCTAGCGAGTGGCTTATACTTCGATGGTGAGAATACGTCGAGTGCTAACACAGCAATGAATGGTGCTTTGGCGAGCTTCTTGCAAACACAAGTAAACGCAATAACAGGGCGCGCCCTTAGCTCAATGGGGCTAGACCTATCGGCTAATTTGGAAACGGCAGCCGATGTAAATGGCTCATTACACACCGACTATACCTTCAAATTCTCGAAGCGTTTCTTAAACAATCGTTTGAGAATTATCCTCGGTGGACGTGTGTCGACAGGCTCTACGCTGTCGCGCGATAATGGGGCTTACTTCGATAACTTCTCTTTGGAGTATCGGCTTAATAAGCGTGAAACAAAATATCTCAAACTCTATTATGAACGAGAGGCATACGACTGGCTAGAGGGCGATCTCAGCGAGTATGGCATTGGTTTCCTATGGCGACGCAAGTTAGCCCGCTTTAAGGACATCTTCCGCTTTAAGAAAGACAGCGTTGCAACGCCAAGAACTGTAGTAAAAGACTCGTTAGTAAACTTTGTGAAGTGAGAAAAGAACAGAAAATAATGAAATATCCATTCCTAAAAAGAAATGCTATGAGAGGGCTTCCCCTTCTCTTGCTTATAAGTGTTGGGGTGTTTGTGCTAGCAGCTTGTAGCACTACCGCTGGTTTGCGTGATGATCAGCAGCTATATACAGGTATGCTTTCAACAAAATATAACAACTACGAGAAGAACGACCATTTTCTGAACGTGCAAGAAGAACTCGACCTTGTGCTTGCTTCAAAGCCAAATGGTGCGCTCTTTGGTAGTCCGTCTATTCGCTCTCCTTTCCCCATTGGCTTATGGATATGGAACGCTTTTGCAAAGGATACTACCCGTTTTAGTCGTTGGCTAGTAAAAGCCTTTGGCTCTACTCCCGTTACCATCAGCACCGTTACGCCCAACTTGCGTGTGCAGGTGGGTGAAAACCTATTGAAAAAGCGAGGTTATTTCAATGGAAAAGTTTATTATGAGCCTGTTCAGCAGCGTAATCCCAAGAAGGTAAAACTAAAATATACTGTCGATATGGGGCATCTTTGGACAATCGATAGTATTCGATATGTCAACTTCCCCAACTATATGGACACGCTCATTGTGGCTAGCAAACCATTGGCAGAGATCAATATAGGCGACCCCTTTGATGTGGCTACCCTTGAAAAAGAACGCCAACGTCTTACCACACTGTTTAAGGATAATGGCTATTACTATTATCAAAACAATGATGCTAGCTATCTTGCCGACACTACAGCAATACATGGTAAGGCAAGGATGCGCCTTCAATTAGCCGATTCGGTAGGCGAGCAAGCACTTCGACAGTGGTATATAGGCAACATTACGGTAAATCTTCGGAACGACTTCTTTGAGGAATTAACACAGCAACATAAGTCGCGTAGGTTTACGATTAACTACAATGGTAAGCGTCCTAAGCTCCGTACACGTGTGTTGAATAACGAGTTGAAGATAAAAAAAGGCAGCCTTTACAGCTATGAACAGTATCAAAAGAGTCGTCAAAATCTAAATTCTACAGGTATTTTCCAAGCTACCAATTTCACCTTTACTCCTGCCGACTCGACCGATACTTGTAAGGTGCTCGACCTAAAGATCGATGCCGTGTTTGATAAGCCATACGATTTCTCTGTTGAAGCTTATGGTAAGGGTAAGACTAATCAGCGTTATGGTCCAGAACTTGTTCTCGGACTTACCAAGCGTAACGCCTTCCGAGGTGGCGAACTGCTGAATATCAATTTGCATGGATCTTACGAATGGTCGTCGGCGCGTAGTAATGGAGGTAGCACGTTTAGCCTCAACAACTATGAATATGGTGTAGAAACAAGCTTACAGTTTCCCCGTATCCTGAACCCTTTCCGTATGCCTAAGAAGTGGCGACGAGCGCACAGAGCAAAGCAAGTGGCAAAGGCTTTGGCAAAGGGCGAAACATATAGGGCTAAGCCACGTCCTACTTTCTTCTCCACTCCTACTACCCTTCTCAAGGCAGCTTTTAATATTCTCAATCGTGCAGAATACTTCCGTCGGCATGTAGTATCGGGCGAGTTTACCTATCAATGGCAGCCTAACGAGCGCAATATGTTTAGCCTCTCACCACTCATTCTCACCTATGAGTATATGAACACCACTACGCCTACCTATGACGAGCTAGCCGATAAGCAACCTTATCTAAAGGTATCTATGGCAGATCAGTTTATCCCGAAGATGCAATTCCAATACACGTATATGAGTCCAAGCACGTATCAGAACCCTATTAAGTGGTGGACAACGGTGAGTGAGGCTTCTAATATCCTATCGCTCGGATATTTAGCAGCAGGCAAAAAATGGAATGAAAAGGATAAGCAGTTGTTTAAAAACCCATACGCTCAGTTCTTTAAGGTGGAAACCAACTTTACAAAGACATGGGCATTGGCAAAGAAATCTACCATTGCTGCCCATATCAATGCGGGGGTTATCTGGACGTATGGTAACAGCATGGCTGCTCCCTACACCGAGCAATTCTATGTGGGAGGTGCCAATAGCGTGCGTGCTTTCAATGTGCGCGAGATAGGTCCGGGCAAGTATCGTTCGGCAGAGAGAGCTTATTCGTATGTAGAGCAAACGGGCGATATTAAGCTACAAGCTAACGTAGAGTATCGCCCTCATCTCTTCGGATCGCTTTATGGAGCTGTGTTCCTCGATGCAGGTAATGTGTGGTTGATGCACAACGATGAGGATCGCCCTAACGGACAGTTTAAATTTAGGAATATGCTCACACAGGTAGCACTTGGCACTGGTGTGGGACTTCGTTATGATTTGGGCTACTTCATGATCCGCCTCGATTGGGGCTTCGGACTCCATGTGCCTTACGATACGGGCAAATCGGGCTTCTATAACGTATCTTCATTCCGCGATGCACAAGCCCTTCACCTTGCTATTGGGTTGCCATTCTAGGAGAGAGGAGAGTTGAGAGAGGAGAGTTGAGAGTGGAGAGAGTTCCATTCCTAGGTTTTCTAGGATTCCTAGGATTCCTAGTACCCCTAGGATACCTAGTATCCCTAGAAAAATTCTCAACTCTCAATTCTCAATTCTCAATTATTTTCCTACCTTTGTTGTTATGAAAGCAAATATTAATTGGAAGCATTTTTTAGTACTCTTCATCGTGATAGGAGGACTATATTACATTACACACTCTCTTTGGATTACAGGCGGCATCATGGCTATTCTTTTGCTCATCGACGGACTCTTGATGCAATATGAACATAGGAAGCGTGGAGAGCGTGAGATAGAAGAGATTACAAGAAAGCTGAAAGACGAAAAGGAAGATTAAGAATGGAAAAATTAATCGCCTTATACGAGCAGTGGGCAGGACACACCCCTACACATACCGAGAAGCTGCCGGGGGCTGGTAGCAACCGAAGCTACTATCGTTTTACCGACAAAGCGGGGAAAACGGTAATTGGGGTAATAGGTACTAGTCGTGATGAGAACCACGCCTTTATCTATCTTTCTGAGCATTTCACGGAGCGTAAGCTACCTGTGCCACGTGTATTGGCAGTGAGCGACGACGAGTTGCGTTATCTTCAAGACGATCTTGGCGATCGTTCCCTCTTTGAAGCGATAAAGGGTGGTCGTGAAGCAGGGGGAAGATACAACCTTAAGGAGCAGGAACTCTTGAAGAAAACCATACGCGAACTACCTAATATACAGATGCGTGGCGCACACGGACTAGACTTCTCTCATTGCTATCCACAGGCAGAATTTGATCAAGAGGGGGTGCTTTTCGATCTCAACTACTTTAAATATTGCTTTTTAAAGGCAACGGGAGTCGACTTTCATGAACTGAAGTTGGAAGCCAACTTCCGTATGCTTGCTAAGGATCTCACCGCCGAGCCTATGGAGGCTTTTCTCTATCGCGACTTTCAAGCACGTAATGTGATGCTCGATAGAGATGGAAACCCCTATTTTATCGACTTCCAAGGTGGCAGAAAAGGACCTTATTACTACGATCTTGCGTCATTCCTATGGCAGGCAAGTGCGAAGTATTCGTTTAAATTGCGCCGCCAATTGGTGGCAGAATACTACGAAAGTTTGAAGCAATATGTCGAAGTGCCTAGCGTTCGCCACTTCGTTTCACGCCTTTCCCTCTTTGTGCTTTTTCGCACCCTTCAGGTGTTAGGTGCTTACGGCTTTCGTGGTTATTTCGAGCATAAGAAACATTTCCTTGAGTCGATCCCTGGAGCTATCCAAAACTTGCGTGATCTGCTCGCTATGGAAGGCGCACAGTTTCCTTACACTCACCTTATGGACGTGTTGCAAAGGCTTACCCAACTGCCACAATTTGCACCCAAGGAGGAACCTCAAAAGGAGCGTGCCGATGGTTTTAAAACAGCCGAGAAAGATATTTATGAGGCAAAGGCACAGGACGGTCCTGCCACATTCTCTAAGTATGATGGCAAAGGCCCGCTGGTGGTAAAAGTGTTTAGCTTCTCCTTTAAGAAAGGCATTCCTACCGACGACTCAGGCAATGGTGGCGGCTATGTGTTCGATTGTCGCAGCACGCACAACCCCGGTCGTTACGAGCCTTATAAGAAAATCAACGGACTGACCGAACCTGTTATTCGCTTCCTTGAGGACGATGGCGAGATAACAGCGTTTCTAAAGCCTGTCTATGCACTAGCCGATCACCATGTGGAGCGTTACATTCAGCGCGGCTTCACCAGTCTGATGTTCTGCTTTGGCTGCACAGGCGGTCAGCATCGCTCCGTATATAGTGCGCAACATTTAGCCGAACATCTCCACGAGAAGTTTGGCATAGAGGTACGTATCGTACATCGTGAGCAAGGCATTGAGCAAGTATTGCCCGCCAAATCTTCACACGATACCCACTAAGGCAAGCTATTTCTACCGCAAAAGGGCATTTCCTACCTATCGGAAATGCCCTTTTGCTTATTACCTTCTTCAGACCTTGGAGGTCAGAATCTGAGTGATATCTGTAAGGTAGTTACCGCTACGATGCTCACTCCGTGCATACCACAGCTGATGCCATTCGCCCTCGACGGTCAGATGGAGAGTATTTACGCTGTAACGCTGGTTGATGCTGTCGATGGCGGGCATAAGGAGAAGAGAAAATTTCTGATTGTCCTAATTTTAATTCTTCTTTTTTCGTGTTATTGATACAATTTTCATTTGGAAAGAGTATCTGCTAAAAAGGAACTATTATTAAGTTGCTAAGATAGCACGATCATTATATTTCTTACTTAGTATTGATAAAGCTAATGAAAAATGATTCCTTGTTCGTACCTATCTGCGAAATAGCTTATTTCCCTTTTTGTGAATCCTACATCTACTGCCTTGCTCTCCCAATTCATCATGTTCTGAACTACATCCATAATGATAGTCTTTGCTGTGTGCTCATCAAGCATATAAAGCTCATGGGCATTATAAAGGAGATCTAAAGAAGAGGCGTTTGAATTGACATCGACCAACAATGCTTGATACATGTTGTTGGTTGGATTCATGTCGTAGGCAGGAGATAATTCCCAGCCTTCCTTGTTGAGTAAGAAGGCATGATTACGGAAGTGATCATCAGTGTTGCCAATACAGATATTGAAAGCCACACGTCTGTAGAGTTCCTGCAGATTGGCCTCTACATGGTTTCCCCCACCCGATATAATGAAATCAACAATATCGAGATAACCTTTGCCTGTGCGCTCACCATCGCCATCGTTCAATCCAAGCAAAGTCAATGAGGAAGCCATGTGGACTCTCTGGTCTTGATCATTTCTATCAAACCTTCTCGAAAGCAGAATATCCTGACCATTGCCAGCTTTTATCACGTGAGTTTCTGCCACATTGATACCACATTCTTTCGCCATCAGATGAGCGAAATGCTCCCATCGGGAGACATTGATGTCGTCATTGATTGAGGGGAATTTGGCAATATAAAGATGTCCATCGCTCTGTACGCAAGCTTTTGGTCTGGCACCACCCATCGAAGAACCTGGTTGGAAGAGACGTTGTACCCATTTCTTTTCTGGCTCTAAATGTTTGTACTCGCTCTTCTCAATCTCTCTGGCAGCTTGCAAAAGTTCGTCAATATGAATGGTAGGTGGCACACTATAATCTGGTGAGCAGCTGATATACTCACCCGACGATAGATCTTTGAATCGAAACCCACCCATACGCAGCTCATCCTCCACACCTTTGAGATAATCCCAATCAGATAGTGTATGACTTGTTTTCCCTTCTGTCTCCAGTGTGGTACGGAGGTCTATCAATCGTTGTCCCCATCTGTCGGGGAGTGCATCAGAAAAACAGCCAAAGATATGGTTGCCCTGACTGTATTGTACCCCATGGTAAGGACGAAGGTCTCGCCCGAAATCTATCTTTGGATAGTGTTTGAGCCAGTTTTTATCAAACTCAAAGGAGAAAACATCAGCGCCTCTTAGGTATTCATGCCCAAGAGTACCGATCTTTTCTTCCTTATCCAACCAGTCGAAACTGGCAATCACATCCAACTTTTCCATATCTTATCTTTTTGATGCTCGTTTCTTATTCTTGATACCTAAGTCCTGTACCATGTGGCCCAGTTCATCATCTTTAGCCAAATAGAGTATATCATCTTCGAGCTGCAGCGCATTGAGTACACGCATCACCACCCCGAGCGACACCGTCGGCTCGCCCTTCTCCAAACGTGAGAGGGTAAGCCTTGTGCATTGCGCACGTTGAGCCACCTGATCCATCGTCAGGTCTCGACGTAATCGGGCTAGGCGGAACTGCTCACCCACAATGTTCAACTTCTCTTGCAGCCCTCTAGTCATCCAGTTGGCTTTGGTAAACTTCGTCATAATGTATCTTTTATGGTGCAAAGATACAATAATATGTTTAGTTTATAATACTTTATTCTGACATTTTTAGCTCTCGACAACTATTATCTGGCTATACACAGTGTTGATTCTTTCAAATGACGATTTATATATTCGTTCAGTTTACTGATGTAAGGCTCGTCCCGTGGTATCTCACTTGTGAAAGTCCATTTGAAGTCATCAACATCAATATATTGCGAGTAGAATTTTATTTTCTCCATAAGCTGTTGGGCGGTTTCAGGTATAGTTTCTTTAATCCCTGCATAGAAGAACAAGGATCCGTTCATATCCCAGGCTTGTAGAGCTTGTTTACCTGAACCAAATTCATCCACGAAGAGTTCTATATTAAGGTTCATCCGACATTTCGAGTGATAACATAAATAAAAAGAAGAAAACTACTTAATTTATTGTATATTTGAATATCCACAAACAAATGTACAATTATGAACAGTAGTTTTCTATATCACGCTTGGGGACTTTACAGCCTCGAATGTACTAGAGAGGAATACAAAGATAATACTATTATTCTGAATGTCTAAAGCAAAAAACGGTTATGTGTATGTCCAAAGTGCGGTAAACGCAATTTGGTTAAGAATGGCTACAGGATTCGGGATTTTGTAGGACTTCCTATCGGTGGAAAGAAGATAATCATCCGCATGAAAGTTCAACGTTACAAATGCAAGCATAAAGATTGTGACTATGACCAGTAGGAGAAAATACCCTTTGCCACAGGCAGTCGCTCCTATACCCATCGTTTTGCCAAATATGTAGCAGATCTTCTCCGTGGCATGACATTAAAGGATGTAGCCAACCACTTGAATGTAACATGGGATACGTAAAGGAGATTCATTCCGTCTATCTCGAACGTCACTACAGTCCACCTTCTCTTAAAGGTGTTAGGAACATTGGTATTGACGAGTTTGCCGTAAAGAAAGGTCATATTTACAAGACTATTGTCGTTGATCTTGATACAGGCAGGATTATCTATGTTGGTGATGGTAAGGGAACTGATGCTCTTGATAGGTTTTGGAAAGAATGTCAGTCTCCTCAACAATATCATTGTGCCTTTCTGTATACTGGTGGACTAAACTGCATCATGGGAAAGGAGGAGTGAAATTGCATGAACTGTATGATGTGAAGACGGACATTCCGACATTTTCTGTCATATAAGCCTATTTCTTTGATTTACGCAGTGTGCGTTTTGCCCATAGATAGTAGCCTGTAATAGGTAGGATCACTCCTATAAGTGTAACGAGCAGTCCTAGTATCTTACTAAACCAGCCACCCCAACTACAGACATGGAGCGAATAGATTAGCCCACCTAACTGCTTTTCTGCTTTTTGGTTTTCGTAGCGTTCTGCCTTTGTTATCTTGCCCGTTTGGTTGTCAAACGCGTAGTTGTCGCTAGCACGCTGGTTGCCCCAACGGTCGAAACTCACCTTTGCTTCGCCCTCACTCACCTCTATTGTTTTATAGTTTGGATTGGTTTTCGCTAATTGATCAGCCACTTTTTGCCACGCATGCGCATCGAGCGTACGAGGCTTATCGCCTTTTTCGCCCGCTTGTGCCTTCTCTTTATGCTCCTTTTCGTATTTCGCACCTACAAGCGAATACAAGCCCGAACGCCACCAAGGAAAGGCATAGCAAAGTCCTGTTATCGCAATGATAAGCAGGAAGGTAAGAGCATAGAAACCACCCGCTACGTGGAGGTCGTACCAAAAGCGTCGCCAACCCTTTGTAGCGTTAATACTTAATCGGTTTTTCAGCACACTCGCTTTGCTTGGAAGCCATATCAGAAAACCCGTAATAAAGATGAGCAACACTATGAGAACACTCCAACCTATCACGGCTTTACCCAAGAAAAAGCTATCGTCTTTAGGGCGTTTTTGCAATAAGTTGCGGTGTAAGCTTTGTATTGTAGCCATCGTTTCTAGGCGTGTCGCCTTGCCTTTTACCTCTCCTGTGTATTGGTTTACGTACAAAGCTTGTCGCTTTTTGTTAAGATTTACTTTGTAAGCCTGTGTAGGATCGGCAGCAATGGTAAGGCTTTTTAGCATAATAGGTTCTTCGTCGTCTTTAGCTTGCTTACCTTCTGCTTTCTGCTTATCCTTTGCCGTGTTAGCCGTTTCAAGTGTTGCAAGATGGGCTTGCGCTATAGCCATAACCTTATCAGCAGGCAAAGCCCTTTTCCCATTACGCTCCACCGTGCGCATATCTGCTTGTGCCACTGCCGTTATTTCGTCCTCAAAGAGGAGCATTCCTCCCGTAAAGGAAATGATAACAAACACTATTCCTATAGGGATAGCGAGCCATACGTGAATGTTTTTGAAGATTTTTTTCATAATCTTATTTTGTTTGTAGATGAGACAAAAAGATGGATAGTGCCAGCATTTTATTTTCAGCAAGTGCATCTGAAAGATGCTATATGCGTAGCCGTAGGTTAAGCGCAGCCTATCTTATGCAAAGATAGTGCAAGCGAGCGCAATACAAGCTTGCTTGAATATTGCCGAGCGCAGCCTATCTTATGCAAAGATAGTAAAAATAGTGAGGAACACAAGCAAATAAAGCTTCAGCTTTAAGAGGTTATCAATTACAACCCAAAACAATTCTTAAAATATAACTTATTGAAAATAAAGAAGTTACCTTTCTAATACGACTGAATAGGTAACGATTTGGAAACGAGCCAGCTACTTAACTTTGCTGTTTTCTGCCTAACAAAGAACGCTTGTTCTTCTGTTTGCAAAGATTATTGCATAGAAAATGAAAAATAAGAGTCTGTATCTATGTACTAAGTGAGTATTATATTTTCACACCTAATTCTCGCAATGCAATATTCAAGTCACAACATCTTACTCCTATAGCCTGACATGCGTCTGGGATTAAAACTCGATTTTTGCACAAGGGATTTGATTTCTCAAAAGTAACCAATACCATGTTTTTTGCTGCTGCTGTTGCAACAAGATACGCATCTGCTACATCGGCATAAGTCTGTCGTGCCACAGGTTTGAAAATAGTGTTATTATTCGCCCAATTTTGGGTTTCCTTGTATCGAACAAGAATATCTTTATCAAGTGGAATATAAAAACTGTCACTCGAATTATCTCTCATCCAAGTGGTTAACTCATCATCTCCTCGTTCAATTTCCTCCTTTACTTTTGTACTAGAAAATATTTTTCCATCCTTGATAAGTGTTGCTATGCAGTGCCAAAAAGTTGGCCACACATCAGGGGGTAATTGGTTCTTAGATGTAATAAATATATTAGTATCAAATAAATAATCCATTTGCCTCCATTTAAATATTATCATTCATGAACTTTGTGTATGTTTTTCCGTACAGGCCAGTTAAACGATAGGCCTCTGTATAAGAAAGTTGTCTGTTGCCTACAGCATTTTTTACATGAATGGCAAAAAGTCTACCAACTCGTTTTACACTGGTTCGATAGAAACTTCCACCATTTCCTTTCTTTTTTTGATAGATAGGACGATGAGAATATTCAATCCAAAACGTTCTATAATCTCTATCACTTAACACACCCAAATCATGGGCTCTACGCGCTACAACAAGTTCACTTACTAGAAATTTTCTAGCTACATATTTAATATCTCCATTCCATATATTATTTAATTCTTGTCTGGGAACAAGAAATTCTGCAGCAACCCTGTCACAATAGTTCTCACACACATCATGGCTCAAAGTATCATCAATAGCTGCATGCCCTGCACTAACTCCTAACATCAAATGAACAGTTTCGTGTATCAAAGTAAACAATTGAGCAGTTGGAGCATCTCCACTATTAACGAAAATATAAGGTGCGATTGGGTTAACGAGAGCAAAACCTCTACATTCACTAACTTTTAGTGGTCGATGCGTATTATTACCCACAACTCCATTATAAGCAACGAAAATTCCTGCATTTTCAAGCATTTCTGTAACCTTGTTAACTGCTGCCTCCGTTGTTGCAAGATTGAACGCCCATCTACATTCTAAATTTAAAGTTTCTCGCAGTTTGTTTACAGTCTCAAAGACAGGGGTCTCTAATGTTACAGAGCCCACCAAACCGCAAGTATCAAAATCATTATTTATTAGGTAATCTTCAAGCCAATATTGCCTTTGTTGCACTATGTTTACAGTGTCATAAACATTTAAATCAAAATGGTTGTTTTGCCCTGCCTCCCCACGAAAAACAGGAAAAGGAATAGTTTCTTCAGGAACGGTTTCCAAAAATAGAAAACCAAATGGAACGTTTACACTTTTTGCAAAATCTTCTAGTTGTCTAATTGTCGGTTCTTTAGTACCATCCAACCAACTTTCCAATGTAACCTTAGGATGCCTCTTAATGTAGTCATCCCTAGTAAGACCTGCTCTTTGGATAGCCCAAATGTAGCGTTCTGCGTGTATTCTTATTCTATCTACAGCCGCCATATTTTATATTCTGTTGCAAAGATAACTATATTTTCCTCAATTCAAAGAATTTGAAATTAAAAATATTGTCTTAGAGTACTAAGCAAAAGATGATATTTTACTCACCAAAAGATAACCCTTTGCTCGGTAAAATATTACCTTTTACAACGCACTAACTGTCAAGCCGTTAAAAAAGCGCATAAATAATCATTTAATAACAGTAATTGCAAAATAAATGTTACAAATAAGCGCATTTGCACCACCACAAAGTGTTAATTGAGAAAAAATAAACACCAAAATATTTGCAGTATCATTTATTTTGTGTATATTTGCAATACATAACACGTTTAGCACACCATTTTATACAAAAATGATATGCTAAAAGGTGTATAACAGTAGATCTTTAAAAGCTTTGAATTGTAATTTAGTTTTCATAATACATTATTTTTGATTAGTAAGAAAAAAAAGCAGGCAGTTCGGAACGAATACCTGCTTTTCAAGTAAACCTAAAAAGATGATGCTATAACTATTTTATACGAAGCTTTAAATCTTTTTGTTCTCTTTTAATCGCTAACAAAATTAAAAAGCAGCGAAAAAAAAGAAAATCTATGAATAGAAATAAAAGTATAGAAAGAGAGCAACATAATAAGAACACAGCGTAAATACATAATAAAAGATCACAACGTTTAAGGATTTATTCATAAAAGGCGTTCTGCTGGGATTAGCAGCCGAAGTATATTGTTCGCCGCTAACAAATCACGTTGATGTACTGCCCCACATTCAGGGCAAGTCCACACACGGTCTTTGAGTGTCAGCGTATCATTCTTATAGCCACACATACAAAGCCTGCTTGAGGGATAAAACATTCAGGGACCATATTTTTCTTAAATCAACGGGACATTCCGCTGAATCCATATTTTAAAAATAGGGTCGTTGAAAGATATTTCGGAGCCAACAACGTCAATAAACTCCTTTGAGACCATTGACTGTTTAACACTTTGTACATTTGCCGAACTCTCTAAATGATATTTACCGATGATGTTTTTTGTTGTAAGACCTGTAGCCACACCATCGGCAAGAGCTATAAGAAAATTCTTTTGAAGCCTTGTCAGCGATTCTATATCACGCTGAAAGAACACTTTGTTCTGCTCCAGCAGTTCCTCTAATGCTTGGTCTATCAGTTTGTCAACGACAAGCATATCAGTCTTGTACCATACTATCCATGCCATGTGCTGAACATACGAACTTAAACATTCTGTTATATCGCATATATGTTTAGCATTCTCTGGCGAAATCATTTTGCCAGTCGTTTCAAACTGATTGCAGATGAATGACACCCATTCTTCTTTAGGTATTTTCTGAAGGAACATCATATCGGCAAACTTATAGAAAGGACACGAAGTATCGGCAAAGATACCCATCATAAGATGCCGTTTGCTACCGAATACGCAGTAGGTAACGCTTTGCTGGTGTTGCCATGCCGTGCGCAACTTCTTCTGAAAAGAAAGAGAGTCTTTAAAATCGGCTATCTGCTGAAACTCATCGAAGCATATCACGATGCGTACGCCTTTCTTCTTGGCTATCTTCTCTGGCAAGCAAAGAATCTCAGCACAGGTTTCGTCTTTCTGATTCCACTCAAACGAGATTTCAAAATCGTTGAGTGGGTCGCTACCAAACGAGAACTTTGGCATAATGTTGGAAAGAAAATTCTTTCCCATTTCCACCCACTCGTCAATCTTTGAGGACGTCTGCTTGATAACCTCTGTGGCAAGTAACTTGCAGAACTCGTATTCCGACTTGCACGCAAATACGTCGACCATAACCATCTTCACCTTTGGATTATTCTCTTCCAACGCCATCACTTTCTTCACAAGCGAGGTTTTTCCCCATCGCCTTGGCGAAATCAGCACAGTGTTAATACCATGCGTCAGGTTAGCCCGTAGTCGCTTGGTATCTTCCTGTCGGTCAGTGAAGAATCTGCCTTCAACGGCTTTTCCAAATGCAAAAGGATTATCCATAATTACGATATATTTTTATTACACCGTAAAATTAGTAATAAGTTTCTTACTAACAAAGTTATTACTAAGTATTTTATTACTAAACACAAAAAAATGCAGAGTTATTGAATGGATGCGTCTCACGTTATGCGATACCGCTTCGCCACCTCGCCCCCAAACCTTTCTCAAACTCGCCACCACAAGGTTATTGCGTGTTACCGTGCCGATGTGGGCATGACCAGCAGAAAGCTGAACAAAGTCAAAAATACTTTCTTCATATTATCGTAGGTTTTTAGAACTTTACCAAAGTTAAACGATTTACGATTTTATCAAATTCTTCTTGTATCATATTCTTTTGCTTCTCACTTGCTTTTGCAAGCCCATTCTTATACTTCCGCAAAAGTGATGGGTTAAGACCCAACGCACGAGCCAGTTCAGTGGCATTGATAAATGGGAAACTGAGAAAGAAAGCCGACATATCATAACGATACTCCACTTCCATTTTTTTATCGTACCACTTTGGCAGCATACCTGTTTTCTCTTTGATATACAAGGCTTGTTCGTGCAGATTATTACTGAAAGCTTGGCGGGTTTCCTCTTCCGATAGCCCGTCTGCAACAACAGGGATAGTTTCATCAGCAGCATAGATAGCATAACCGCCATCCTGTCCCTTCTCAATGATTGCAACAATTTTCTTCATAACGCATTTTTGTTTAGTTTCACTTCGTTCAATCAAGCCCACCTCTTTGTGCAGAGGTGGGTAGCTTTCAAGAAGATTTTGCTTTTACGCTTTCAAGCCAGCCATTTTAAGCATCTTATCCAAAGTTCCTTTCGGTACTTCTTGCGTCTTATGCCTGCCAACTGGTATGAAATAGGGGTAGTCAGGATGTACATATTTGTAGTGTCCTTTTCCACCTTTGATAGTCCAGCCTTTGCCTTCTATCAGCTTGTAAAATTCAGAATATTTCATAGAACGCTTGTCTTAATTGAACGCTACAAAGGTAACATATTTGTTCTAAAAATGCAAACAATTTTAGAACATTTTTGTTCTAAATATATTTTTATCACGTTATGCGATACCGCTCCGCCACCTCGCCCCAAACCTTTCTCAAACTCGCCACCACAAGGTTATTGCGTGTTACCGTGCCGATGTGTTCGCCACGACCGAGGTTGCCCCACCATGCGGTGTCGGGGAGCAGCAGGAGGGTGTCGGCTACGGGGTGTGAGGCAAGGGTAACAAAAATATTAACAGCTAGCCAGTATAACCGTTACCACCAGCTAGCACGTCGCCACAGCACTATATGGGCTATATTGAGAGTTGAGGGTTGAGGGTGGAGAGAGGTGAGAGAGGAGAGATGAGAGTTGAGAGTTGCCCGTCCCCTTTTTCCTACAGAGCTGCGAAATATCAACCACCTTAGCGCCAAAAAAATCCTAGGAGACTTTTAACTGCAATCTCCTAGGATTAATGTATGTGTGTATGTGTTACTAGTGGGGGCAATATGTACTCATTTTCTGTGTTTCTCTGCTAATAAGCACACTTTGCCTCCCCCTAGCAAAGTTTTTATTTCACAATAGGTACATAGAAATAACCTGTATGAATATAGTCAGGATCTACCTTTGATGCGATACCCCAAACATGTTTTCCATCGTTCTTGAGGATTTCTATTTCGACATTGTCAAAGTTTTGTTCTGAAGCACCCCAATCCTTAACAAACTTCACCTTGCCTTGTGTTTTCTTACCAACAGTTAGATCGCCCTCAAAAAAGAAGTGCATATACATTGCATTCCAATAGTCGAATGATATATGTCCTGAAGTAGCACCATAGGAATCAGAAGAATTGTTATAATACTTAGCATCATCCCATACAGTAATAGGATTGACTAACTTCATAATAGCATCTTTCTCTTCCTGCGTAAATGGGATTTTAGAAACGACAACAGTTACTTTAACCGTTTTAGATACCCCCATCATATCGGTAATGGTAATATTAGCAGAACCCTCTTTCAAAGCAGAAAGAATAATATTATCACCTGATACTTTCTCTACTTTAACGATGCCCGTATTATCGCTTACCGCTGTATAGTTACCATTACCCGCAGTAGCAATAATCGTACCCTTTGCACTATTGTGTCCGAGCTTCATACTTAGCTCATAGGTATCCTTGTTTGTAGCAATCTTCATATACATCGATTTCACTTCGATACGCTTGTAATTGCCTGCCTTATCTGAAAGCACCAAACCCGTAATACCCTTTTTCAGCGTAGTAATCTTAATCGTGTTTCCCTCGAGTAGCGCCTTAGCAATAGTGGTATCTTCTGAGAATATTTTATAGTCGCCACCCCCTTTAAGGATATTCATAGAAGCAGCTTCGCCTACACCTGCATTGATATGCGTAGAGTCTAGCTCAAGGGTGGTGGCAGCTTCGGGAACTACTGTTGTAGCAGTGCTATCGTCGTTGTCGTTGCTACATGCCGTAAAGCCCATTGTAAGGGCTATTGCGGCAAGCATTGAACTTATTATTCTTTTATTCATAATCATCTTTTTATTTAGCTTTTACCAATCTTTCTTAAATGGCTTTTCATTGTAAATCAAATCTTCGTTATAAAAAGTACGTGATACGTTTTGCATTACAGTAAGATTATAACGACTTATAGAAGGGTCGAAAGCAAACCACATGGTGCCACCATATTTTTCGCTAACAATTTTGTTAATATTTGACTGATAAATGTAACGGCTCTGCGTACACTCGCTAGAAGCTTGTATCATTCCTGTACGTTTCAAACCAGGATAGTTGCCCGAAAGATCATAGATCTGACCATAGTCTTGAATAGCAAAGTCGATGAACTCGCCTGGCTGCTTGCCTTTGTATGCTGAAAGTTGTGCAGTACCTCCATAAACGTACACTTCTACAAGGCGATCTTTGCCTAGATATTCTTTAAGATAATAGCACAAGCGAGAAGCTTGGTTACTGTATGGACTTTCAAAGCCAGGATAGTTGCCAGGTTTACTATACTCATCATCAAGGAACACGCCATCGAGATCGTAAGCATCACACATAGCCTTCATGTGGCGAGCGAATGCTTTTGCTCCTTCCTCTGTAAGATTGGTGAGAGCAGCACGATCCCAGTTACCAAGAATACCCATAATAACTTTTATGCCCTTTGCACGCAATGGGGCGAGATACTTCTCCTTATAGTTGAGTAGCTGGGTAACATTTTCGTTATTCTTGTTATAAACCTCACCTGTTTCCTCATTGTAGTTGATATTACCAGCAAAGAGGACTACCTGATCGAAGAAGTATTTTTTGCTATTTTTTAATGTGAAGCAAAGCGCATTCAAAGGATTACTATTATTTACTTCAGGCATAGAAATATTTATGAAAGGCGAGTTCTTATGGCAATCGGGCATCTTAGAAATATCCTTTACCAAAAGTACAAAGTTGCCGTCCTTAGAGGTTTCAACACCCTTTCCCTTTAGCGAGAGTGGAATGGCATAAGTGCCATTCTCTTCAAGTGCAGCATCTGTTTTATAAGCTACCGAGATAGGAGCCGACTTGCTGTTGCCCTTTTCCACCTGCGTAGCTTCGCCTACGGTAACTAGATTTTCGGGCAGTGCCTGATAACTCGTGTTATGCTCCTTGTTGTAAGCTTCCAGCACCGATGGATCGTAAGTTACAGAAAACTGCTCCTGCTTGTCAAGCGTCTGATTAACATTAACATACATATCTATCGTAGCAGCGTTGTTGAACACAACAGAGTCTGCCTTCATATTGCCATACTTATCAGTAAGAAATACCATAGTCTTTGCAGGCGTTTCAAAGCTTTTTTCGCTTACGCTGCCCACATCTACACTGTCTGAGCAAGAGGCTATTAAACCTCCTGCACCAAGCAATAGTGATAATAATTTTATATAGTTTGTTTTCATTAGAAATCTTAATTAATTGGATTGAATTATTAAGTTTTTACTTCTCTGGAAGCGATACATTAAACCATTTTAGCTTTGCATTTGCCGTAGCAGTATTGCCATTGCCAGTATAATCTTTCACTTCTGTGCCGCTTTGGTCGTCAAGCTTCCAATAGCCCACCAAGCCTTCACTCTTAGGATCAACACTATAGATATTCTTAGCTATTTCCTCCTGCGTGCGTACCACGTCCCACACACGAACTTCCGAGATATAGCCATCTAGCTCACGCCCAGAAGAATAAGAAAAACCTATCATAAAGTCGCGATCAGAGCCATTGCCTCTAATATCGACAGAGCTTAGATTAAGGTTGCCTTCCGACTGTATTTTTCCATCTACGTAAATTATTACCTTATGTGTTTCGCAGTCTAAGGTCATAGCCACGTGTACCCACTTATTGATAGGAAGCCCCTTTGTTGCATCAGGTGCAGGGAAATTGCCTCCACTGCCTGTAGCTAGCTGCAACTGGTTACCCTTACGATCGGCATCACCAATACGAAGTAAGAAGTTGCCCTCTATACCCATCACAGTAGAGATGAGCTTACTAAGGTCGCGTGCTTTGATAAGTGCCTCAAAGGTTACCTTTGTCATATTACTTACACGGTCAGGAGTAGCCCATTTCACGGTGAGATAGTTGCTATTCTCCATATCGGCTACTACATTTATCAATGATCCTGCACGGAAAATATAGTAATAGGTCTTGGAAGAACTCAACAAGTCGATATTATTCGATGTAACCTTTACAGGAAGTACATATACTAAGTCGCGATTGAGCGTATTGAGCTGTTGGAAGGTAATCGTTGCATTGGTCGATTTCACACTACCCACAGGAACACTCACCTCGCTTGTTTCTAGCTTATAACACTCTGTAGGTAAGGCGGTAGCATGAGCATAGTAAGCCTTGTTATAAGTATCAACGAGCGAAGGATCGGCAGCAAAAGTAGCCTTTACTTCTGTTTCAGCAGGACGAGCAAGCGAGATATTCAGCGTTTTGCTGAAGTCGGTCATCGTACCTTTTATAATGGTTTCGCTTACCATAGGTTTCGTGTCAATGAAGCCCTTGTTAGCGAAGTTTTCCTCATCATTGCTTTGGCATCCTACAAAGAGCAATGCTAAGAGCGGTAGATATTTTATAATCTTTTTCATGTCAGGTTATTCTTTAACGGAAGGATTAATGATAGAGATAGCTTTTCTTACCACTGGATAAGTAAATGCTGAATGATAATAATCGGCATTTATATCGACGAGAGATAATCCAGCAATATCGTAGTTGGTATGTTCGGTTATAGCCCAGCGAGCAGCACCAAGTGCAGCATATTGGTTGTTAGTCCAATAGCCTGTCTTTGTGTCGGTAGCATCGAGCGAATACATCATCACCGAAGGAATAATTTTATCCATTGGCACACCTTCCACATTGGCAAAGTTGACATTCTTAGCCACTCCAGCAGCAGTAACTTCTTCGTTGCAAGGAATGATAATATATTTTGCAAACGAGAAGATTTCCTGATTGATAACATTCTGTGGCTTACCTTGGAAGAAGAAGAGCTTGTCGGTATGACGTTTTGCCCAGTCGATAGCAATGCCTATGAAGTCGTGTTCCCAAGAGGTAAACTCTGCCTTCTCCTTTTCGCTCATATAGTTTTTATACTTACCATTGTAAGCCATTATGATACCGTCGTAGTTGTGCTTAGTGCAAATATCGAGCGATACTTTTACGGTGTCGACTAAGAAGTCGTTGAACCCTTTAAAGGTTTTACCTTCATTTTTCTTATCTTCTGCAAAAGCTTTTGCTTTAGCAAGATAGTCGGTTCGGATCGTCTCAAAGTTGATAGCATACAATACCTTTGTACCTTTCACGTTACGCAAGTAGTCCATGCTCTTTAGGCTTTCCTCGTTGATGCTGTTAGGAGCTGTCAATACAAGATAGTCGAGACTATCTGGCACAGCTTTCATCTGTTGTCCTTGCGAGTTAGGCACAAGATGACTATTGTCAAACCATCCTATAGCTATCTTGTGCTTACCTTGTTTGTAAGCACGAAGATTAGCGAGGTAGCTTTCATAGAGCGCAGCATTCTGATTATTGATGCCTGGCTCATTGATTGTAACACTCTCCACATCGGTGTCGCACGCTGTCATTGCAAAGAGCGCAGCAGCACAGGCGAAGGAAGATGCTATATATTTTATAATGTGTTTCATATTTTGTTTGTTCTTATGTTACACTAACTTTTTTGTTTATATATCAGATGTTTTACTTCTTCTTTGCAGCCCACCAAACATCTGTAGACAGATTATCGGGACCGCCTAGCATTTCTACCGCCTTGAGATAATTATCGTGGTTATCAGAGCGCTCGTCCTGAGTAAAGGTCTGACGACGTGCGCCACGACTAAGGTCTACGATGCCACCACTCTTATCTACCATTGCAGGCATCAAACGTGGGAAACCCGTACGACGATATTCTGACCACGCTTCGTGTCCCAATGGGAAGTTAGCAATCCATTTCTGGGTTATGATACGCTCTAGGTTAGTATCGAAGCTAGCATTGCTGTCCCACTTAATAGTGATATTAGAAGGTGCGCTGGAGAAACCATTATCGCCAGCAGGGTCGATGTAAGCTGCAGGGGTACGAGTATCATTAGCAAGATACTTATCGGCACCAGCAACCTTCCACTGATCGAACGATAGACGAATACCCTCATTGTAGAACTGCTCTGCAGTGCCGCCACCCATATTCCAACCACGCAACACAGCCTCAGCTTTCAAGAAAGCCACTTCGGCAGCATTCATCCATAACAAAGGAGTTGTCATTGTTACGTTATAGTTAGAGTAAGCATGTGCTATATCAGCACCAGGAATGATGATACCACTTCTCAAACCATTATAAGCGTTGTCCTTATCGGCAAAGGTAGTCTTTGTAAACATAGCAGAACGACGAGGGTCGTCATAGCCATTCATAAAGGTAGTGATGTTAGCATTGACACGTGAGTCGCCACCATTGTATTCGTGCATTACCACATAGAATGGGTTTTTGCCAGCAGGGGTCATCTGTGCTGTATCGTCGTTGCCCTTCATAACACCAAGCCCCGTAACAGCACTTTCGCCCTCTTGCTTTGCCTTATCAGGATCCACGTTGACGATACGCAAGGCCATACGTAGCTTCAAAGAGTTAGCAAAGCGCACCCATTTTACTACATTACCGCCAAAGATATGGTCGGCTTTACCATTAAAGTTGGCAGTTTGGCGCTCTGTTAGGGTCTTAATGGCTGCATTCAATTCATCGAACATCGCGTAGTAAACAGTCTTTTGATCGTCGTAGGGAGCGTTAAGCTTACCCTCCTTGCCCACGTGGGTATAAGGGATAGGACCAAAAGCATCGGTAACACGTTGCAAGCCGAACACCTTGATAATCTTAGCTACCGCGTTAGGAACAGGGTCGTTCGTAGCCTCAGCTACCTTGCCTGTATAGAGAAACATCGGTGGAATGATGTCTTTAAACAAAGAACTATTCCACCCCTCATCTGTACAGAAGGTAGAGAAGTTCTTACCATTAAAGCCACTATTGCTATCCGACAAATAGCCACCCCATGTGCCGCCACCCAAGCAATCAATAAGTTGGCAGGTGTTAACATCTGTAGGCATAGCCCAATTCTCTAGGTTAAGCATTGCAGATCTTAGACTATAGCCATCACGTTCCATTTCCTTTTTGGTTACGCCGCCAGGGTTCATATTCATAGCTTCGTAGCCTTCAGTACATGACGTGAGTAGCAAACTAGCAGATACTGTTGTCAGTATGATAGATTTTATTTGTTTCATTGTAGATTTAGAATTTTAGTTTTACATTGAAGCCAATGTTACGTGTACTAGGAGTCATAAACTTGTCGATGCCCTGATAGTAGTTACCAGTGGTAGCTGTTGTTTCAGGATCGAAAGGAGCTTTACAATAAAGCATCAAGAGGTTACGACCTACTACAGAGAGCGACAATTCGCCAATACCGAAGAACTGGTTCTTCTTGAAGGTATAACCGAGGCTAGCTTCCTGCAAGCGAACGTTGGTTGCGCTGTAGGTGTAATATTGTGGAATACCATCGGCAGAACCAATCACCGAGTACCAAGCCTCTGGATTTAACTTGTCTTCACCATTCACCAATACATATCCTTTGTCGCGAGCAGCAGCTGTAGCCTCTGACACGCCATACTTATCAAGGCTAGCCTGTGTAGCCGAATAAGCAATACCTCCAAAGCGAGCAGATACCATAAAGGCTAGGTTGAAGCCTTTATAGCTGAAGTCGTTACGCCAAGCCATATTGCTCTTAGGAAGAACCGATCCAAGCTTGATGTCGCCCACATTATTATTACGTGCTATGTTACCATTCTTATCTACATAGATCTTACCTTCGCTATCGCGCATCACATCGGTCTTAGAATATAGGTCGCCCAAGGTGCCGCCTTCTTTTAAGATAAACTTAGCACTGCCAAGACCACCCACTTCCAAGCGATCCTTATTGATGATAGCTCCTGTTTCAGGGTGAACATAGTTTCTTACCAACTCATTAATGCGGTTAGTATTTGCAGAGAAGGTATAGTTTGTCGACCAGCCGAAGTTACCCCATTTATTGCTATAGCCCAATGCTAGTTCAACACCGTGGTTAGAAACATCACCAGTCTGTACGTAGAGCGTGCTATAACCTGATGATACTGAAATCTGTGGATTGAAGGTTTGGTTGTAAGTACGGGTAGCATAGTAGGTGAAGTCGATATTGAAGTGCTTAAACAACTTAGCTTGCAAACCAAATTCCCATGAGTTGGTAGTTTCGGGCTTCAAGTTGTAAAGAGGGTAAATGGCTTGTGTCTTCCACTGCTTGCTCTTCGCATCCCATTCGTATACAGGGTTAGCATACCAACGTGGGAAAGGAATACCTACCGATGCAAACGAGCCACGTACCTTTAAGTAGTCAATCTGACGAGGCAACGTGAAGGTTTCAGAGATAATCCATGATGCACCAATAGAAGGATAGAAGAAGCTCTTCTTAGTAGAGTGAGGGCCTGCTAGCATAGAAGGCCAGTCGTTACGCCCTGTTAAGGTGAGATAGAACTGATTGTCCCAACCTAGCTCCATACTACCAAAGAGCGATTTTGTTTGATCGTGATAACCACCCTGATCCTTCATCTCGTCCTTTGCGTCGAGCTGATAGATATTGAATACATTAGGAATAAGATCTTCGCGCACGTTACCACGATTACCAAAGGTGTTCTGCTTAACATCTGACAGCGAAGCACCGAGTACAGCCGAAAGCGATAGCTTGTCTTGGAAGAAACGCTTGTTGATGTTCAACATCAAGTCGCCGTAGGTTTGCTTATCCTCGGTTTTCATAAGCACATAACCACCATTGATACCTGCCAATGTGCGGTTAGTGGTAGCAAAATATTTTGTTTCAAAAGTATTGGTAGCGTTGTCGATACGGATACGTGCTCCAGCACTTAGCCAGTCGGTAAGCTGATAAGTAACGCCTGCATTGAACATATAGCGATACTTCTTATTGGTGCGAAGGTTGCGGTAAGCCACCCAGTAAGGGTTCTGACCTACAAACTCACTAGTTAGGTCGTTCCAATTCTGCACATAGATTTGTCGCTGACTATCCCAACGCTCGTATATTGTCATATCTTCGTAAGCATTGCCACGAGGATAGAGGTAAGCAGTTACTAGTGGATTACCATAAACACCCTGATTGGTCATATTGCGGTCGTTCTGAATGATATAGCTAGCTCCAAGGTCGATACTTAGCTTATCATTGAGCAACTTGCTTGTGTTACGCACAGAGAAGTTATAACGGTTATAGCTATTATTGGGAATGATGCCGCCAGAATTGAGCGCACTAGCAGAGAAGAAGGTCTGATTACGCTCTGTACCTGTAGAGAGGGTAAAGCTCTCTGTCGTCATCACGCCCGTCTTTAAGAAGTCGCGTTTAGGATCATAACCATAATAGTTGGCTTCATTGAGAAGTTTTCCCCAACTATAAGAGTCGGCACCAGCGTCTTGAAGGCCAGAACCTGTACCATAACGATTTTGGAACTTAGGCAGGCGGAAAGCTGTAGTAAACTCGGTGGTCTGACTCACTGTTAGCTCTGTCTTACCCGCTTTTCCCTTCTTTGTCGTAATGATGATAGCACCGTTAGAAGCACGGTTGCCATAAAGAGCGGCAGCGGCAGCACCTGTGAGGACTGACATCGACTCTATATCCTCTGGATTGACATCGGCTACGGCTTCGGTAACACCCGTCGACTCGAATTCTGATCCACCTGTTCCACCTTGGTTGAACATCGGAATACCATCAATAACATATAGCACATTGCTGCTCTGCTCAATGCTTCTAGCACCACGCATAACAACCTTTGAAGCTCCACCAGCACCTGAAGAGCTAGCGTTGATATTAACACCTGCCACCTTACCCGATAAGCTATTGATAAAGTTGGCATCTTTGTTTCTCAGCACATCGTCGCCCTTCACCTGCTGAACATTGTAGCTCAATGCTTTTTCAGCACGCTTAATACCGAGGGCTGTTACGACCACTTCCTCTAGGTCGTTGGTGTTTGGCTGCATGGTAATAGATAGCTTTTCGGTTGTAGCTGCTACTTCCTTTGTGTTATAACCTATATAGGTAATAACGATGGTGCTACCCACTGGAGCTTTCAAAGAGAAGTTACCATCAATGTCGGTTACAGTTACGGTTTTCGTTCCTTTTACTACTACGGTAGCACCTATTACTGGCGCACCTGTTTCATCAAGAACGACACCTTGAATAGTCTTTTCATTGCCCTGTTGCTGAACATTTACTACAGCATTATGTGTCTCAACTTTCGCTGAAACAGTAGTTGCCTGCATAAGTCCTACACAAAGAGCAGCTGAGAAGGCTAAACGAAGCAGATTACTTTGATCTTCCTTCATAACGCAATTGTTTAGTTTTTTAAAAAAAATTAAATAGTTATCTTGTTGTTTTATTTTCTAATTATACACTTTTATCAACCATAAGTATGAATATGGTGTTTTGGCTTTGATTTTACTTCTTTCCTAAAACTTTTAGGCTTTTATCTATTGATAGATAAGGAGTTTAGGCAGAACAAAAATAATAAATTTACTTCACTTAACAAAATTTTTTCAAAAAAACATTTGCTGCTCACGAGGACTATCTCGTTTCGATAACTACGATTATTACCATGATCACGCTCCTTGAAAAACTATTTACAACAGAAAAGTAACAATATCTCTAAAATATGCTATCAATTTCTTATTTTCTCCTGATAAATGACATAAAATTTTAATACATAATATTTGGGAGAAATAAAATATAAAATTAATTTTGCAACAAAACAAATACGCTAATTTTAGAGAAGGACATGCAGAAATTATTATTAGCTCTTTCATTAGTCTGCTCGTTGGTCTTTGCACAAAAGCAGATGAGTTTTCATAACAGAATATTCAAAATAGCACAAGACAACGACTCTTTAGAAGGAGACACCTGTTTGGCAAAACTCATTACCTCATACGACGAAGCTACCCTACCCTTCCTACCTGCCATTAAGATCTGCCCAAAGGAGCAAGGCGTGGGCTATACTTATTATGAGGGAAAGTGTGAGAAAACGGCGGAGATAGCTAGTATGAAGCAGGTGAAAAAAGGCAAACTGCCCCACTTTAGCATTGCTGCTGCCGCTGCAAAGGATCATTTTGCATATATCTTTAAAGCATATATAAAGATAGAGACGCGTGGCGTTTATAAGTTTTACACCTACAGCAACGACGGTTCACGGCTGATGATTGACGGTACAGAGGTGGTAAACAACGATGGCAGACACAGTGCGAAACGTGCCGATGGCAAGGTGGGACTCGAAGCAGGATTTCACGAAATAGAACTGCAATATTTTGAGGATAATATGGGTGAAACGCTGGAAGTGGGCTACGCTTCACGCGAAATACCAGAACAAGTTATTCCGAACAACGTGTTACGGGTTAGGGAAAAATGAGAGGTGAGAGTGGAGAGATGAGAGTGGAGAGTGGAGAGATCCCCGTCCTAAATCTACTAGTTTATCCTAGTACCCCTAGAAAAAATAATCTTCAATTTGCAAGTGGATAAAATTCTCAACTCTCCACTCTCTCAAATCTCAACTCTCAACCCTCAACTCTCAACCCTCAACTCTCAACCCTCAACTCTCTCAACTCTCTCACCTCTCAACCCTCACTTCTCAACCCTCACTTCTCAACCCTCAACTCTCAACTCTCAACTCTCAACCCTCACTTCTCAACCCTCAACCCTCACTTCTCAACTCTCACTTCTCACCTCTCACCTCTCAAAATTGCGCGACAGAGCTTTTCTTGCAACACGTGGGCATCGAGAACTGACATATCGGTGTCCATAATGGAGAAGGCGATGAGATGACCATCGGCAGTACGTGTGTAGCCTGCTAAAGAACTGATGCCGTAAGGATGAGAAAGCGTACCTGTCTTGCCAAGGATCTTTCCCTTCAGACCGGGCTGATAGAGCTGCCGACGAAGGGTGCCATTGGTGCCAGAGAGGGACAACTGACGCTCCATGAGCTGAAACATATCTTTGTGCTGATAGGCATAACGGAGGAAGGTGGTGAGCGCTACGGGAGTGAGCTGATTATGGGTACAAAGCCCGCAACCATCATGAACAACGAGCGACTTGTCGCGCAATTGCAACGTATCGCGCAAGAAACTTCGGAGATATTTCACACCTGCCGCTGTTGGTTCTGCTTTCGGATCGACCCGATAGCCGATAGTATAAAGCAAAGCAGTGGCTTGGGTGTTAGAGCTATGCTGAAACATGCGTTGGGTTACAAGATCTATGCAGCGATAGAAACTATAAATGCGGTGAGCACGTTTGGGAGTTGGGCCAAAAATGAGTTGGCTATCTGCTACATTGAGTCCTTGTGCGCGGAGAGCTCTTTTCATTTCGTTTCTCACACTGTTAGCACCTTTATAGAGAATGCCATAGCGAGAGAAAGCAAGATCCCATGGATACCAATGGGCTTCGCTCTTAACAGGATTTTTTAGGAGCAAATCTAAATATACTTTGCCTGAAATATGCTTAACGCCTTTCTGTCGAAGATGCTTCACAAGTTTGGCTATATCGGCAGGACTAAATTGTGGGTCGAATCCTGCCTTGAGGGCTATATCGCCACGCAGGGTATCGCCAACGAGTTTGCCGTGGGTATAAAAGGAGGTGGGATAATAATAGCGAGTACCCAAGAGGCGCATACCAGCCACAGCCGTAAGCAGCTTCATACATGAGGCCGACGACTGTGCCACGCGTTCGTTGACCCCATAGATGGGCTTATCGGCGGTGAGATCGTACACATAAAAGCCGAAATTGCCTTTAGGACGACGGGCGGTACCAAAGGCTTTGAGGCGCGACTGCATAGCTGTGTCGATAGCTATTTCTACTTTCTTAGCTTCTTTCTTTTTCGCTTTTTTGTCGTTGCCACCGCATGCCGATAAAAAGACAGAACCAGCGACAAGTGCTATTAGAGGTATTAAATATTTCGTTTTCAAAATGTAGCGTGTATGATTATTGTTGTTTTTATTCCTTGTTTACGTTCAAGGGATTTTTTTTCCAACAAAGGTAAGAATTTATATCACTATACATTCGAAAATGAAGCATTTTTCATTTTTTTATCACAGCTATAAGATGTATTTTAAGTAAATAGCACACACTATAGCCGTTATGCAAATACGGAAGTCTACAGTTCGCTACTGACGTTGTCCTCTATATTCAAATCAGCATAGCCTAATTGTACGTAAATTAATAATTCCTTACTCCTTGACTCGCTTTTATCACAGATTATAGCAAGTACTCTTCCATCTTTTCCAAAAGCTTGTGATGCCGCATAACAAGTAGTATCCTTTATTTCTCTTTCTGTAAACTGATATTTTTGTCCAACAGTCTCTTTGAGATTTTCATAAGCATTCATCGCTGAAGCCTTGTCTTTGTAGGCGTTATAAAACTGAATACCATTAAACTTGCCATTACTAAAGTAAACGTTAATCATTTGCCAGTCAAAGCCGCCAAAACTGCAACTAGAATAATACAGTGCATTTTTAGTTCTAATAAAACTGTTATCATATAACCCTTGTTTGGAAAAAGCCTTTATAACCTCTTTTTGGGAAGCACCAAAAGAAACACCAAAGAAAGTTTTCTGAATGTGATTATTCCAAACAGTGTCTACCTCTGTATGTTTGGCAGCCGCAGTTTTACCTGTACAAGCAGTTAGCATAGCACCCATACAAATACTGGCTAATGCTATAAATAAAAGTTTTTTCATCTCGTTTAAAATATTGATTAACAGCACAAAGATAAAAAATATTTTCCACGTTGCAAAGCTTATTACAGCTTAATTATTGATGCAAATACATTATGATTAAACCTTGGATTTTTTGTTACTCCACCTTCTCGACCTTAGGCACATTGAGCTCTGCCTTGGGGACTAGGTCGGAGGCTTTAGGAGTTTCGACGTGTGGCGCAACAGCATCTGGAGCCTCATCGGGGACACTAGGCACAATAAGATCCTCTGCACGCAGCCCCTCTTCTTCCTTTTTCATAACTTCCGCTTTCTTGGCGCTTTCTATTTTTTTCTCTACCTGCTCCTTGAGTTTCATCGTGTCGGCATCGGTAACATCGGCTTTCTTCTCTGGCTTAGCCACACCTACAATGTCGCCTTGGGTATTGACCACATATTTACGAGGGGGCGCCATTTCGCGGGTTTCCATAAGATAGGTTAAGAGGATAGCACCAAAAACTAATGATAAGGCGCAAGTAGATACTGTACGTTTGTAAGTGGGACGAGGCATAGTTGATTGAGAGTTAAGAGTTGAGAGTTGAGAGTTGAGAGTTGAGAGTTGAGAGTTGAGAAGAACTAGAAAAACTAGGAATACACTAGGGCGGGTAACGCTCAATTATCAATGGAATAACTTTGCGAAGAGAATTTATTCCGTAATTTGCACGCAGTAGGGCAATGGCTGTTGAAGATAGAGGAAAGTGAAGGTAGGCTCGTTATCTTTTACGCACACTACAGTACCCGATTTGTCGGGCTTGCTCATATCGTAGCCCATAGCCTTTACCTGTGCTTTCAACTGTGCCAGAACAGTACGATTGAATACATAGATATATAGCGTGGAGCCATCGACCGCCTGCATAATCAGCGATGAATTGCCTTGCTGAAACTTTGTAGGGAGGAAACTGGCTGTGAGATCCATATTCTTCACATAGTTATGATCCTTACCATAGCTATCCGATGAGATGCCTTTATAAGCATACCCTAGCTTTGCCAAACCTTCTTTGGCGGTGGCGGGGTTCTTCTGTTTGAAAATCTGCGCTGCTGTTTTCATTGATACCACATCGCTCTGTGCGTGTATTGCTAAGCCCATAAAGGTGCTAAGCACAAGTAGCATTAATCTTTTCATGTTGTAGATATGTTACGGATAAAAATTGATCTAAACATTGCAAATATAAATATTATTTTTGATACCTACAAATGAATAACAAAAAAGGGGTGCACTTGCAGTATTGCAAATGCACCCCCTTGGGATATTAAAATGTTATCAAATCATATTTTTTAGTCGCCAAAAGGATATTCTACCGCAGTAGCCTTTAAGACAATAACGTTAGCTGAATTATCCTTATCGGTAAGTGTCAACACCGTAGGACGCTTCACATTGTCCGCACTGATGTTCCATTCCTTGGTTACAAATTGCAATTTTCCATCAAGAGTTCCTGCAAAAGCATAAGCCAAGAAAGCATAACCTTGCTTAAAATACCACATACCATCACCACCACCAGTACCTGCAAAAGCGAACTTGATCGCAGTATCGCTTACTGCTTGATAGTTTAGGTGCAGATAGGCAATATAACGAGAAGATTTAAAGCCTATACCGAAAGCACCATCTTTGTCCTTTCCTAACCATACAGCAGCTATTACTTCCTCAACTCCTTGCATAACTCTTGGCATCTGATTTAAGCATTGCTTAGGAAGCCCCTTGCACAGTGAAGGATCAACAAACCATTGGTTTTCTGTAATTTGTTCGGTCAAAGGCAAGATAAACTCTTCTAAAGTAACAGTCTTATCCTTCATCTCGGTATATTTGCCTCCAGTTGTTGCAGGATAGCTAAAGCCTGTGAGATCCTTACCATTGATGTTGTAAGTTTTGTAGAAGTGCATACCGTCAGGCTTAATGATGTAAGGCATCAAAACTTCCGAATGAGCACCATCTTTAGTATTGACAAGTGTTAGGGTGTGATTATTACCCCTACCACGCTGTACATCCTTACCGTTGGTGTACAGACTCCACTTATTCACCATAACTTTCTCTACCTTATGCACCTCTGTTAGGTAATTAGCCCACGACTTCTTTTCGTCCATACGCACCATAACCACTGGTGTTTCGTGCTTCTTACCTGTGAGGAAAATGCTATCATTGGTAACGCGCATAATGCGGTATTCCACCTCGCCCATCATACCATCATTATCAGGTATAGGTGCAGAGAACTTATGGTAGATACTATTGTAGGTATCGAAAGAAAGGATAGCTCCCTTACTCTGTGTAAGAGCATAGTGAGAAGTAGCCGTTTCATTGACATCTTCGGTCAGCTCGCTTGCTGCTGTAACATTATTGTTTGCATCAAACTTTAGCAGAATATTATAGCCACCTAAATCTCTCTTACCAAAGAACTCTAAGCACCAGCCATTTTTAGCCGATGTGAGTACTTCTTTTGTTTTTTGTAATTCGGCGCTAATACGCTCTGCCGATGGTTGATCGAACACATCATCTATCTCGTTCTTACAAGAGGTAATAGCGAGCAGAGCCACGAGTGCGAATGCTAAACTATATATTTTTTTCATATTTTTATCTCCTATATGTTTATGGTAACTTGGTTAGATCCATGTTCTCAGCCTCCTTCGACTTCCTTAATACCACTTCGCGTATCTTATCAAGGTCTAAGCCCCAACTATCCTTAAAGTAAGTGCGAATGATAGCCATCTTCTTTAAAATAGCATCCTTACCAGTAGTATCGACAACAGGAAGCTTCTTATATTCAAACACTGGGATCTTGTAATAAGCTGGTACAGGCTTACCTGAAGCATCATAAACTGTCTGCCCAGCTTCATTCTTTTCGTAAATAGGGTCGCCAACAGTCTCGGTTACAGGTTTAAGCTTACCTGAAGCATCTGCATAAAGCGGTATTATATTTCCCTCTTCATAGACATAGAATAAAGGACCATGCCCTGCATACATAGGTATTTTTTCAGTACCGTTCTTAAAGTAAAGATAGTTGCCTTTCTGATCCTTCTGATAAACGATGCTACCATTAGCATCCTTTTCAGGAACTAGGAAGCCATCCTTATCGGTAAGATAAGCAGGGTTTCCGTCAGGACCCTCCTCATAGATATAATTTCCTCTCTTATCTTGCTGATAAAGCACGTTGCCTGCTTCGTCAGTCTTTACGATCACACCATGATCTAAGATTTCTTGCCAAGCATCTTCGGTAAGTGTAACGTAAGTAGAATAGAGTTCGGCAATATCTTCGTTATACTCCTTACTAGCATAACCCGTTACAAAGCCTTCCTTAGCAGCATCTTCGTCCTTTAAGTTCACCCAGTCGGCAGCATGATACTTACCCGATGATATGGTTTGGAAATCGGTAGAGTAATTCTTAGTCTGCGTCAAGATGTGCATAAACTCGTGGTGCATGGTATGGAAAAACCAATGATTTAAGTCTAATGGCGTCTTATACTTAGGCTCGTAATGATTGGTCTGATTTATGTAGATATGGGCAGGGTCTAGCTCGTTTACACGGAATAAGGTTACCATGATACCACCTTCAGCCTGTCCTAAAGTAATTTCGCCATTTTCCTTTACCTGTGGCGAACCAACAAGTTGAAACTCACGGAAACATTTCTTTTTTAGGAAGTCTTTACCTGCCACTTCCTCGTATGCATCCATCCATACTTTCTTGATCAAGACAGCCAATGCTCTTGACTTAGCTACATCGGCAGGAATAACATTGAATGGTGAGTGTACCAACTTGTCGACATAACGATAATTGAAATTGATATTATACGGATCGGCATAATTCTTCTGTAGCCATTTATCGAACTCTGCGTCAGCTACCTCATTTTCGATTTTGACGACAGAAGTATCGCTAAGGTTTTCATCACTACAAGCATAGGTGAGTGATAACATACCTGCGAGTAATATTATCTTTGGAAATTTCATATTTTTCTTACTTTAAATTAGGTGAGTAATTGGTCTTATCTAGGGTTAGCCTCTAACCCAGCCTTCAATACATCTTCAGGAAGCTGAAGCGCACCACGCTTATCACCTGCCTTAAAGACGATAGGATCTTCGCCATCACAGAAGTGAGTATATTCAATACCGTAACGCTTCAAGTCCATAAAGCGCAAACCTGTCTTCCAAGTTTCGATACGACGCATGTGCAAAAGCAACTGTATGAAGCTTGTTTGCTTACCTGCTTCTACGGTGAAACCTTGTGGATGAAGCACCTTCTTAATGCTACGCTCACGATCAGTTTTCGGTGTAACAACCGACTCGGCAAGCTGCTTCATATAGTCAACGATACCTTGCTCTGTCAAAGTAGGACGCTTAGCCGTTCCGTCTCCTCCGAACACTTTATTAGAAACAGCACAGTGTGCGCCTATCCAATAGTTCATATCGCGAACAGCAGCAGCATAATCCTTTTTCAAGATTTCAGCCTCTGCACGTACCAACAAAGTCTCGTCGGTAGAGAAAGCTACGTTTACAATATGTGGGAAACCTGTTTGGTTAATCTTATCGGTAACTTCAAATATTTCCTGCATCTTAGGCAGATTCACGTTATAAGCACCACCAAACATGCGTTTTGCTTCGTAAAGACAAGTCTTATCAGAGTAAGGATTCATTCCTTCTACCCAAGGAGCTACTGCCCAAAACGTTTCGTACTTTGTGATTGTTATATTGTGTGAATAACGGTCATATTCTTGAATACGTCCCATAAACGAGTAAGCTGTTTGAAGCATAAGGTTAGCCTTTTCGCTAGAGCTGATGTAATGATTGCAAATATCCTTCAAACCTGCTAGCGACTTATAGTTGTCCATTTGGCGTAAGTTTGCCGTTGGATCTACTCCTATAGCTTCTGTAGCATACTTGATAGCCTTATCATTATTGCCATAATAGAGATTGAAGCGAGCAGCAAAAGCGTAGGCAGCCTTACGATTGAAGTGGTATTTAGGCACAGCTAAATAGCCGTCATCAATCAGAGGGAGAGCAGCCTCTATATCGGCATCAATATTAGCATACAATTCCTTTAAAGAGCCTCGACTAGCTACTTCCTCATCGGCTACCTTTGGATAAGGCAACCCTAAGTAAGTATCCGCCTTAGTAGCATCGTATGCCATACAGAAAGCGTTCGATAGCGAGAACAAACCGTAAGCACGCTCTAATAACGCCTCGGCGCGCAATGGCTTGGTTTCTGCGTTATCGCCTAGCTTGTCGAGAGCTGCTAGTGCTTGGTTAGCAACACCTATTGAATAATAAGTACCATTCCATACCAAATATGGATCATCATTGCCTCGAGTGTTGACATCCTTAAAGAGATACATATCCTGCATAGCAGGGATGTAACCGTATGCTTTACCATTATCGGTAACATCGTCAGAACTCATATACATCAACATATTAGGCAACTTATTGCTAATACCTGTTGTGAGCACCGATTTTATCTTATCTACACTGTTTAGCTCGGCACGATCATCTGGAAGCGTGTCTAGGTAGTCGTTGCATGAGGTGGTCAGTGCCATTGTTCCTAATGCAAACAAACATATTGTTGTTAGTTTTCTAATTTTCATACTTTATGCGTTTTAGGAAGATTATAATCCAAGGCGTACTGTAAGGGTAAACTGACGAGCCATAGGCACAGCCACACCACCTACATTAAAGAATTCAGGATCTTGTCCGTTCAACTTAGCGTCTGAATAGATCAAGAATAAGTTAGTAGCCTGAAGCTTCAAACTTGCAGTATTTAACATCAACGCCTTTGTCCATGCACGTGGGAAATCGTAAGACAAAGAAATTTCTTTCATACGAATGAAGTCGCCCTTTGCTACACGTGCTGTAGATAGGTTATAAGCATTGTAAGCATAACCTAGACGGGCATTGTTCTGCATTGAGCGTAAATCGGCAATAGCAGGAATAGTAGTGTAAGCCTCGTCGCCAGCCTCTGTCCATCGGTTCTTAAACTCCTTAGGCATAGCGTCTAGGTCAGAGTAGTAAGAAGAGAATGAAGGATCGAGACGCACCTTGTTACCAAAGGCGTAGGTAGCAAAGATGTTTAAGTGCCAGTTCTTCCAAGAGAAAGTATTACCGAGCGAACCAGTGATGGTTGGGTCGATAGGACCTTCATATACTAGGTGAGAAACATCAGTCGACTGGAAGTTAATATCGCCAACTGTTTTTTCGCCATTCTCATTGATAAACATAGGCAAACCTTGCTTGTTCAAGCCTTGGAAGTCCATAGAGAAGAGTGAGCGGTAAGGGTAACCTGCCATTGTGAAACCAGAGCCAGAAATCATCTTCATAATGTTGGCACGGCTATCAAGATCGGTTACTTTTGTCTTTACGTGAGAGAACACAAAGTCGGTATTCCACTTGAAGTTTTTGCCTACAATGTTCTTAGAAGAGATAGAAAGTTCCTCACCATTCGACTTCATTGAAGCAATGTTCATATACCTAGTGATCGTACCAGATGTACCGTTTGTAATCTTTGGACCTATCAAGTCGTAGTTGTTACGCCAATACATATCGAAGGTAACGTTCAAACGGTTTTTTAAGAAACCAAGATCAAGACCTATGTTAAACTCATGCTTCTTCTCATAAGTAAGGTTAGGGTTAGCAAAGTCCCAAACTTCCAAAGCCGACTCCTTATCATTAGCGAATGGACGCCATGGGTTCATACTCTGAATAATTACATTTGCATTAGTAACAGCAGGCTTATCACCTGTTAGCGAGTAAGAAGCCTTCAAAGTAGCGTGTGTAAGTGCCTCCTTAAATGTTTTTTGGAACCAAGGTTCTTCGTGTGCGTTCCATGCACCAGAAACGTTCCATGTAGGCAACCAACGTGCTGATGTAGCCTTACCCAAGCGGTTGCTACCCTCGTAACGCATCGTACCGTTAATGGTGTAACGACCCTTCCAAGAGTAAGTAGCTGTACCGAAGAATGATGCTTCACGATTGTAACCATTACTTAGATAATAGTAAACATCATTTTGCTCAGAAGCCTGCTTAAAATAGTTATAATTATATGCGCCTAAGAAGCCCATATCATATTGCATACCAACACCATTGAAGTAGCTACGTGTACGGTTGGTATTGTTGATTTCCATACCACCGAAGAGGTTTAAGATGTGCTGATCGTTGAAAACATCGTTGTAGCTAACAGTAGCACGAACGTCCCAAGAGTTCATCTTATACTTCGTTTCACGATAGAAACCGCCTTCAGGAAGTACAGACATTGGCAAGGTATTAGGTTTGTCAGGGTCAGTGTACAACCAAGGGTTGCGGTCGCGGATCGTAGCATCGTCCATAGCACGGAAAGCCATTGCCATGTTAGAGTTTTCACGGATCTGAGACGCCTGTGTGGTAGAAGAAACCTTGTAAGCACCAAGAAGCGACATCTCTACTGTGCGCACTGGCTTATACTTCAGCTCTGCCTGAAGCTTGAGGTCGATAACATCAAAGTCGATAAAGTTGTTAGAAAGCTCGTTGTGAATGTTGAAAGGTGAGAAATTACGTGTGTAATACTCGTTAGGATCCAACGTGCGAGAGCTATTTATAGCGTATGAATAAGGGTTAATATCGAAGTCGCGACTTACCGTACCCGTAACAGCATCCACACTTTGACTGGTTGTACCCGGAGCTCTCTGCTTACGATAAGCGGCATTAGAAATCAAGTTTAAAGATACTTTCTTAGAAAGGTTTACCAAACCATTTACACTTGCGGTGTAACGCTTTACCTTAGAAGCCTCTGTCCAGCCCGGATCGTCCATAAAGCTAAAAGAGGTATATAGCTGTGCCTTGTCGTTACCAGTAGAAAGGCTTACAGAGTGGTTAGCCGAGATAGCTGTGCTGAACAACTCCTTAAACCAGTTGGTGTTACGATATTCAGCAGTGCGAAGATATGCTGCTTGTGCCTCTAGGGTGTTAGCAAGCTTAAAGCCACCTGTAGCAGGGTCGTAAGTGTTCATAAGCTGATACATCTTACCATAGATACCGCTTGAAGAAGCACGGAAAGTGCGGCTAAAGCTGAAAAGACCAGCTTTCTCCATTTCGCGATATACAGACATCTGCTCCTGAGAGTTCATAATGTTGAAGTTGCTATAGCTAGGACGAAGACGCATGGTAAACTCGCCCGTATAGTTTACACGGGTAGTACCTGCCTTACCCTTCTTAGTCGTTACAACGATCACACCACCCATAGCACGCGCACCATAGATAGAGGTAGCCGAACCGTCCTTTAATACTTGGAAGCTCTCAATGTCGTCGGCATTCAAACCTGCGATAGCAGAAGAAATCAAGGTAGCTGCATCACCAGACGACAAACGATCGGCATCTACTTCGGTAACGTCTTCCATAATCACACCGTCTACAACCCACAAAGGCTTAGAACTACCATAGATAGAGGTAGCACCACGCACACGGATCTTAGGTGCTGTACCGAAAGTACCCGAAACGTTCTGAACACTCACACCAGCCACACGTCCTTCGAGCGAACGGCTAACGTCAGCGACACCATCGAGTTTAGATTTTTCACCAGAAATTTTTGTCGTTGCACCTGTGAAGAGGCGCTTGTCCATCTTCTGCAAACCTGTTACAACCACTTCTTGTAGGTTAGTCTGATCGCCAGTAAGTTTCACTTGCATACCGTCTTTAGCTATAACCGTCTGCGACTGCATACCAATATAGCTAATGATAAGCTTTTTACCAGCTGGGACATCAAGGGTAAACTTACCATCAATGTCTGTTTGTGTACCCGTTTTCGTACCTTGCACTATGACAGAAGCGCCAATAACTGGCAGTCCGTCATCCTGTGAAAGCACTGTACCTGTAATCTTGGTCTGGGCTAATGCCGTTCCTATAAAAAGGAATAATGAGACCAATAGTAAAGATAGTCTTTTCTCCATAGGATTTTTTTTAATAAACAGTAATTTATGATATTATATATAGTATTGTTTGTATCTTGTTCTAAAAAAGCTTGCTGATAATGATGGTTATACCACCGCTAACAAAGCTCTCCTTATTTTGTAAGTTATGCCATGGCGAGAAAACGAAGGATGAAATCCAACGTTTTCGTTAAGCCAAATGAGCAGAACCGAGCTTGCTCGAGTTATGCCATGGCGAGAAAATGAAGGATGAAATCCAAGGATGAAATCCAACGTTATATTCACTTTTTAGAGCGTAAGGTTTACACAGGTATGCAAATTATGCTTCCATTACTTACGTTTGCAAATTTATATAATTTTTTAATTTGCGCAAAGAATTTTCATAAAAACTTACTGTTAAGCGTTATTTTTTACGCAAAAACTAGTTTGTATTATAAATTATCCGCTTTCTTTGATAGTTTATAAAACTACTGTTTGCGCCAACAATCATTCGTTATTGCACAATATAAAGCAAATGCGCATATTTATAAAAGGGCATTAAACAGAAATTAAATAATGAAGCTTGTGTAAGCTATGCCATATCTTATCTATTATTCGTAACTTTGCAGGAAATATCAGCAATATGGGAAGAAACAAATTTTCGAATGACGAAATAGTAAAAATTGGTAAACTTCTACGATTGAAAAATGCTGCCAATCGTGCCAAACAGAAACTCATTCGCCACGATCTCCGCACAACGTTTGAATTTAATATCTCCGATTTCAACGAGCCCGGGAAGGCTTTCGGCGAACAAGAACTCTCTAAAGCCATTGAGCGTGGTGCCATCGAGATCCTCGACGATGCCACTATCGCAGCAATGAAAGAGAAGCGAGCACGCGACAAAGCGCGCGATGAGCAGCTCCGCGAACAAGCAGCCATTGAGAGCGGTGAGGCAATCGACTGGCGAGAACAACTGAAGGAGTGGGAGAATGAAAAGAAAATCGAAGCCAGCAAAAGGTAGCAAAAACGTATGGCGCATCATTACCATCATCGGGTTTTGGATAGTGGTGTTGGGAACAATCCTGCTGATAGATCTCAAGCCTTGGCGACATCGTAGCACAGACACCGTGAGCAAGGAGTGGCCCTTCAGAGATCTTACAGAGGGCGATTATGCCGAAGGTTTTGACGGCATCGACATATCGCGCCATCAAGGCAAAATACATTGGGACGAGGTGGAAAACAATACGAGTCTAAAATTTGTTTATATCAAAGCCACCGAAGGTAGCAATATCGTAGATCCGTTTTATAAAGAGAATGTGCGCGAAGCACGAAAACGAGGATTTAAGGTGGGATCGTATCATTTTCTCACGCGCCGCACATCGATGGAACGGCAGGTAGACAACTTCCTCGGCACCATCACTCCTGACGACCAAGATCTCTTACCTGTTGTCGACATCGAAAAGGATGGCACTGAGGGATGGGATCGACCTATCATTCAGAAAAACCTTGCCAAGTTTATCCGCTTGATAAAGGAACGATTAGGAAAATCGCCGATGATCTACACCAATGAGGCATATTATCATCTCTATTTATATCCTGAATTCAACCACTATCGCCTCTTCATTGCCAACTATTCGCTCGAACCGTCTATGCTCGATACCCGTTATGACATTTGGCAGTCGTCGAAGCATGCTCGCGTGCATGGCATTTGGAACTGGACTGACATCAATCATCTCCGCAAAGGCGTAACGCTAGACGATTTGGCGTGGTAGTTATCTAGATGTTGGTCTTTAAGATTTCCTCGAACTGTGGCTTGCTCATCGCACCCGACTGAAGAGTAGGTTTACCATTCTTTGGTACGAAGAGGAAAGTAGGGATAGAGCGGATACCGAAGAGTGCTGCTAGCTCCTCCTGCTTATCTACATCTACCTTATATACATCTAGTTTGCCAGCATATTCATTAGCAAGTTCTTCTACGATAGGTGCTGTAGCTTTGCAAGGTCCGCACCATGTGGCATAGAAGTCGATGAGTACGGGTTTATCACCTTCGAATACCCATGTGTTAGGGTTCTTCTCGTAGTTCATCACCTTTTCTTTAAACATCTGAGCTGTCATTTCCTGTACTTCCATCTTTTTTTCCTTTCCTGAATTGTTGTTATTACTTGTTTTTGTCTCTGTGTTAGCAACCTTCTCTGCCGATTGCTTGGGTTGCTGCTTGCATGAGGCTGTGCCTATGACAAGGGGCAACGCGATTAGTATTGCAGATAGTTTCATCTTTGTTTAATATTTGTATCTTGAAAGATATAAACAAAAGATGTGCCAATCTAAGTGAGAGTGGAGAGTTGAGAGTTGAGGGTTGAGAGAGGAGAGAGGAGAGAGGAGAGAGAGTTTTGAGAGTGGAGAGATGCCCGTCCTAGTATTCCTAGTAATTCTAGTACTCCTAGAAAAACTCTCAACTCGCTAAGGGGACGGGCATCTCTCAACCCTCATCTCTTAACTCTCAAATCTCAACTCTCAACCCTCATCTCTCAAATCTCAACTCTCAACCCTCATCTCTCAACTCTCAACTCTCATCTCTCAACTCTCAACTCTCCTCTCTCAACTCTCTCCACTACCTACACGATGCTATTCCCAGCGTTGTGGCTAAGGCTGTGAGAATAGAGATAGCGATTTGCAAAATTGTTTTCCAAGTTTCTTTTTTCATAGTTGATATATATATAATATTAAAAGGTTAAAAAAATAAGTATCTCTAACAGAAAAAAATAAATAATCACCATTAAGCGGCTAAACCAAAAATCCTTAATTTGTCGCTTTTAACCCAGACTGGTCATTAGCGTTCTTCGATATTTGCGGTCTGATGACCGATCGGGGGGGGTAAAAAGGGATCTTCCCTGCCAGCACAGTCTTACTGACATCGCTAGCCGAGAAGATCTTTTTTTGTGTGCCTAGCTTACACCTGTGGATCGGTGCCACCACCAGTAGAAGGCTTAGTAGCTCCATCCTTATTACCCGACTGGTAATCGGTAAGCTCTGACACCCTCCACCCTAAGAGCATCGTCTTATAACGGTTCTTGCCATCACCGCGTGCTGTTTGTGGCAAGAAGTTGATGTGAGGATTGTAGATGTGAGCCACAGGGTTGAAATCCTTCAACTTTTCCACACCCTTTGAGCGGAAACCAGCCTTAAACGATCCCAAACCGCTCAACACCACACGCTTACCGTCTTTCAGCGCATAGCCCATCTCGGTTACCAACGCACTGATCACTGCCAAAATGTCGCTCTCGGTTACGGTGCAAGTGTTGCTAATGCGACCTGCCAAATACTTAATATCGGCTATGCCTTGATTACAAACGCGAGCGTACCAATAGCCCTTCTTCTTACTGTTCTTACGGTTGTCTTGATACATCTTAAAGTTAATCATAGTGTTAAATAATTGCCTCTCTGGAACACGATGCTCCAGTCTTTCGCGAGGACTAGCTTTTAAAATAAAAAAAAATAAAAATGTTAGTTGCGCTGCCCCCTACCCTGCTGCAGCAGTGCAGAGAGCGGTTAAAAATGTTTGGATTTCATCCTTCGTTTTCTCGCCATGGCATAACTCGAGCAAGCTCGGTTCTGCTCATTTGGCTTAACGAAAACGTTGGTAAAAAAATAAATCTTTGTGTGTTTTTCATAGTTTTGTCGATCCGCTGCCTATGCTAGATATAAGCATACCTCACAGCTCGCCGCAGCCATAAAAACCAATGGTACAATCTCACAAATACCGTCATAAGTGCTTTTTATTGTTGAATATAAATAATAATGTGTTTTTATATTTACGTTTTTATATATTTATATTATTACTCATAAGCCTATTATCTGGTGGCGGTTCTTATGCCGTCGTGAAATGCTCACATGCAGCCAGTGTTTCTCCTTCGAGTGAATGGGTTCTAAAATAAGCTGATCAAAATCGGTTAGCTCCGTTATAATCTTAGCATACTTCTGACACTGGTGAGCATCCGACACATAAATATCGGCAGCCTCACCAAAGAGGTGCTGCGAGTTTGCCACGCCCTTCACAAGCTTATTGAGCGCTTCGGTGCGATAACCACTCGTTATAAGCACCCTGCCCACTCGCTGCCGCAAGGGTTCTAATACAGTGCGACAGAGGAAACGTAAATTTTTCTTTACATCGCTTGCACTGATATTTGCGCTAGCCACATCTTCGGGTAAGTTGTCTATTCCAAATCTCACCGCAACTCCCGATTGCAACATCTCGCTTAAAGAGAAGTGTTCTGATAATTGTTCAGGTGTATTCATACGCTGTTCTTGTTTTATAAAATAGTATCTTTTTTATTGTGGTAATCATATTGTTTCTGATCACATTGCAAAGATAACATATCGAAAAAGCGATTGCAAGTATTCGGAAATATATTTTTTATTTCATCGCCAACGCTATACACGCAACTATTTGCCACACAACGCATTATAAACAAATAAAAATATTTAGAAAAAACGATTTTTTATAAGCAATGCAAAAAACACCCATAAAAAAGCGTGCAATATTTGTTCGTTTTAACAATTGCGAAAGCTTAACAAATCATAATTAGCTAGTTTGTTATAGCCATTTCACCCTCCAAAAAAGTAGGCAGCAAATACTTGTGTGCGGGTATGGCAGAGCTTTTTCCCCGATAGCCCCCTCCTATCTGTTTGTTATTGATGCTATGAAGAAAATTTGGCGTATAGCTCATTTTGCAGGATGATTTTGAGAAGAATGTATCCTATAGCTCAAATTGCAGGATGCTTTTTCCGATGTTTCTTCGTTGAAGCAGCTTACATATTGTACCTTTGGTTTGCAGTTTGAAGCGTAGTAAAGCTCTGCTGGGGAGCAACTTCATAAGGAACAACCCGTTGGCGGAATTAAAATAATAGATAAATTTATATGAACGTTTTCGTTAAGCCAAATGAGCAGAACCGAGCTTGCTCGAGTTATGCCATGGCGAG
>QWCD01027707.1_pt1 | contig 47934 bp, 33 predicted proteins | sample 1972461 | NCBI WGS metagenome assembly QWCD01 (sample SAMN09866717, study PRJNA288562) | Human vaginal metagenome isolate term4_vaginal, whole genome shotgun... | isolation source: vagina | host: Homo sapiens | place: USA: California | reverse complement strand
CATTTATTGCTAGAGGCAAGCATACTGCTCTTGGTGCTTTTGATGTTGCTACAGCACAGCAATTTGTTAAAACTCATGTGTTTGGCGTTGGTGTTTCCGACACGTTTATGACGGTTCAAGCGGGCGGAAAAGTTGTTATTGTAATCTTTGTTATATTGATGTGTGCTGCAATGTGGTACATGCAATTTAACAATATTCGTAAGAATCTTCCGCCAGAATCGAAGCAGGGTCCCCAGTATACGATGCAAAAACTTATGATGTGGGGATTCCCATTAATCTATGTTTTCTCTGCATTTGCTCTTCCATTTGCAATGCTTGTTTATTGGCTTGTAAACAACATTATGAATATGCTTCGCTCTATTTGGCAGGTGTACGCCTTCCCAACTCCAGGATCTCCTGCAGCCGAGGAAAAAGAAGAGCGCGATTACAAAAAAGAAACAGAGCGCAGAAAGCGCGAAGGTTTGCCTTCTATTGAAGAAGAAAAGCTTCAAAAAGCTCGCGAAGAAGCTAAGCGTAGAGAAGCCGAAGGGTTTCAACGTAAGCAGCCTACGCGTAAGCGAAAAAATAAATAGATAAAAATATGTGAATAAACAAGTAGGTAATTTTGGATTTATCTTCAGTTACACTTGTAAACAGAATTGTGATTCTTGACATTTATTGCAATTAAGGAGTATGTAAATGGCGCAAGACGAAACTAGAAGCATTGACCAGCTCAATGAGGAAGCTGATATAGCTGCCGATTACTTAGAAGGACTTCTAGATATTGCTGATTATGAGGGCGATATTGAAATGGGTGTTCGTAACAATAGACCGATGATTCAGATTGTTGCGGATGATGATTCCGATATTAAGCATTTGATTGGCAGGGATGGAGAAGTTGTTGACGCATTGCAGCAGCTTAGCCGATTAGCTATTCAACAAAAAACTGGTGAGAGATCTCATTTAATTGTCGATGTTGATGGATTCCTTAAGCGTAAGCGTCAGCATTTGCGTGATATTGCTTTGGATGCTGTTGATGAGGTTCGTGAGACTGGGGATCCAGTTGAATTGAAGCCGATGAATTCGTTTGAACGTAAAGTCATTCATGACACTGTGCGAGATGAGGGTCTGCGTTCTAGGTCTCATGGAGAAGAACCACATCGTTATGTAACCGTTTATATGCCTGTAAGTGCAGTTGAAGACGAAGATCTTGATGATATAGCTGTTGACGTAGATGAAGAGTATATAGAAGACTGATTTAAGATTTTGCAATTTTCATGATTGCACGAGGCTGTTGAAACACTATAAAAGTAACACAATGAAACAAAAATGTTTTATTGTGTTACTTTTTATTTGATAAGCGCGGGGAAGTATGGAAGAAAATTTAAATAAAGATAATAACGATAATACTCAAGAGACAATTGATGAATTAGAAAATTCACCATTGCTAAGCGAAGTTTTAGGTGATGCTCTTGATAAATGTAAGATGTTTCACGTGAAACTTCAAAAAGAGGGCTTGCTGAGAGGATTAGTTGGACCTAGAGATATGAGTATTCTCTGGGAAAGACATATATTAAATTCTGCAGCTGTTGTTCCTTTTATTAAGGAATCTATTAAAAAGTCTAAGAAAAAATCTATAGCAGACGTAGGAAGTGGTGGTGGATTCCCTGGTATTGTTATAGCAGCATGTTTGCCTGATTGTGATGTAACATTAATTGAACCTATGGAAAGACGCGTTCTTTGGCTAAAAGAATGTGTAGAACTTATGGGATTAGACAATGTCACTATTTTTCACGGAAGATCAGATGAAATTATTGAAAAAATAAAATCTCATGATATACCACCGTTTGACGTTGTAACGTGTAGAGCTGTAGCACCTATGACAAAACTAGCAGGGTGGACTATCCCTCTATTAAATACGCATGGTCAACTGATTGCGTTAAAGGGAAAATCTGCCCAGGCTGAAATTGAGAAAGCCTCAAAAATGATCAAAAAAGCGAAGGGTGTGAATCCTAGGGTTGTTGATGCTCCTGTTGCAAATGGTCTTCAATCTACGACTGTTGTATTAGTTGACAAAGCATAATTCATATTATTAATTACATATAAAATAATTCGTTTCACGTGAAACTTTAATCTTCCAGTGTTTTACGTGAAACAAATATTTTTATGTAAAAATATTTGTATAAAATACGTATAATATAGTTTATTTTGTTTTCTATTTTTCGTCATTTTCCTTTATATTTAGCACGTGTTTCACGTGAAACTTGTGCTCTTTTTGCTGTGTTTTATGTCCATAGAAGAAACGAAACTTGAAAATACTAAGGTTTAAATTGGTTAAATTATGGTAATTTTCCCATAGGTGGTCGGGGGTGGATGAAGTTATGTTGGAGTCAGCTGAAGATACGATTAAGCGTATTTTTGGAGATTCTGGATCTTCCTTAGGTAGTGAATTGGCTAATATATCAAGCCGATTTCATGCCATTGATGGGGTAGTTTTTCCTAAGCCTAAAGAAACGCGATTTATTGCTGTTGCGAATCAAAAGGGTGGTGTTGGCAAAACCAGTTCGGCTGTAAATTTATCTGCAGCTATGGCTATTGGTGGTTCAAAAGTTTTGTTGATTGACATGGACCCTCAGGGTAATGCTTCCACAGCTATGAATATACCTCATTCTTCAACATATCCCTCTGTTTATGATGTTATCGAGGGAAGAAAAACTATTGCTGAAGTAAAGAAAACTTGCCCAGATATTGAAGGACTTGATGTTGTTCCTGCTTCTATTGATTTAAGTGGAGCAGAACTAGAAGTTGCGCAGATGGAAGATCGAAATAATCTTCTTAAAAATGCTGTTAATGAGTTTCTTGACAATAATAATGAGCACTACGATTATGTGTTTATTGATTGTCCACCATCTCTAGGTCTTTTGGTAATTAACGCAATGTGTGCTGCTCATGAAATGCTAATACCAATTCAAGCTGAATATTATGCACTAGAAGGATTAGGACAACTCATTAGGACAATTGGATTAGTGCAACAACATTACAATCCTACGTTGGTTGTTTCAACAATGTTAGTAACGATGTTTGATAAGCGAACTCTTCTTGGTAGAGAAGTGTTTCAAGAAGTTAAAAACCATTATCCAAATATTGTTTTAAATACTACCATTCCAAGAACTGTCAAAATACCAGAAGCACCAAGTTTTAATCAAAGTGTTATAACTTATGATCCACACGGAACTGGAGCAGTGTCGTATAGGGAAGCTGCGTTAGAGATAGCAAATAAGTCTGATGCTATTTTAGCAGTAATTGACGCTAAAAGAGAGGGTAATGCATAATGAGTACAACTAAATCTCGTTTAGGCAAAGGGTTAGGGGCACTATTTCCTGCACTACCTGGGGAAAATGCTCTTGTTAATGCTGAGGCAAAAAATAATGAAAATGTTTCACATGAAACATTAATACAAAAAGATGTTTTTAACGATGCTTCACGTGAAACTAAAGTTCCTAGTATTGATAAAGCAATTTCTCCACATGAAGGTCAAAATAATGTTCAAAAAACCACCGTTTCACGTGAAACAGTGCCGCCGATTGCTAATAAAAATAAGCATTCGTCAAAGCGATCTTCTATGCCATCAATTGACGATGTAACTAGACCAATTGACTTTTTCTTTGGTGATTCTGCGTCTAAAACGTTTGTGTCTTCAAAACAAAAAACTGAAGAAAAGAAAATTTTTAATAAAACAATTGATGAAAAACACAACGCGGAAAATAAAGAATTAAAACCTGTTGAAGGCGGCTATTTAGCATATTTAGATCCAACTGATATTGTTCCAAATGCTCACCAGCCGCGTACGATTTTTGATGAAGAAGAGCTTCAAGAATTAGCTGCATCAATCAAAGAAGTTGGAGTTTTGCAGCCTATTGTTGTGCGAAAAATTAATAACGTAGATCAAGAGGATACGCATAATGCTCATTATGAATTAATAATGGGTGAGCGCAGATGGAGAGCAACTCAATTAGCTGGTCTTAAAAAAGTTCCAGCAATTGTTAGAACAACTTCTGATGAGAATATGCTTAGAGATGCTCTTTTGGAGAATCTGCACAGAGTTGCTTTAAATCCTTTAGAAGAAGCTGCAGCGTATGCTCAGATGATTGATGATTTTGGATTAACACAGGTTCAACTTTCAAAATCTGTGTCTAAATCTCGTCCACAAATAGCAAATACTTTACGTCTGTTAAATCTTCCAGCTAGCGTGCAAAAACATGTTGCATCTGGTGTTCTTTCTGCAGGTCATGCTCGCGCACTTCTTGCTTTGCCTACACCTGAAGAAATGGAATCATTGGCAAAACGAATAATTGCAGAAGGCTTATCTGTTAGAAGTACTGAAGAGATTGTGTCTATTAAAGTAGACAATAGTGATGAGTCTTCTAAGAGAAATAGGGTTCAAAGAAACAATAAGTGGGCGCATTCTCCTATTAGAAAACAACTTGAGAATATGTTCTCTACAAAAGTTGCAATTAAGGGCACAGAAAACCATGGAAGAATCGAAATTGTATTTTCATCTCCAGAAGAAATGCAAAGGATTTTTGACATTTTAGTAAACAAAAAAGATTAGCAACATAAATTAACATAATACAAACTGAAAGCTTCAATGAATTATTTTAAAAGTAATTCATTGAAGCTTTTTGTTTCACGTGGAACATAATTTATTATTCGCTTAAATCATTTAAATAAGCTTGAGCATCAAGAGCAGCGCGGCAGCCCATTCCTGCTGCAGATATTGCTTGCCTATAAACGCTATCTACCACATCTCCTGCAGCAAAAATACCAGGAATAGATGTTTTAGTAGATGCACCCTGTACTGAAATAGTTCCATCTGCGTTAAGAGCTATAGAGTTATTTAAGAATGAGGTTGATGGTAGATGACCAATAGCAACGAAAATACCAGATGCTTCAATATCTTGAGTTTCTCCAGTTACAACATTTTTTACCGTTACAGACTGAGCATCTTCATTGGAACCATTTATTGATTGAACAACAGAGTTTAAAACAAATTTAATCTTCTCATTTTTGCGAGCTCTATCAATCATGATTTTAGAAGCACGGAATGAATCGCGCCTATGAATCAATGTTACAGAAGAACCAAATCTAGTTAGGAACAATGCCTCTTCAAAAGCTGAATCGCCTCCGCCAATCACAACGATTGGTTTTCCTCTAAAGAAGAATCCATCACAAGTTGCACAATATGAAACACCTCGACCAGAGTATTCTTGCTCTCCAGGAACCCCCAATTTTCGTACTTGCGAGCCTGTAGAAATGATTACTGCATTTGCTGTATAAGTTTCTCCATCGTCTGTTGTAACTGTCTTCAAATCGTCCTTAAAATCTACAGACACAACATCGTTTAATATAATTTGTGCTCCAAATTTTTCTGCTTGCTTTTGCATAGCTTCCATTAAATCTGGTCCAAGTATTCCATCTACAAATCCTGGATAATTTTCAACCTCTGTAGTGTTCATGAGTTGTCCACCAGGAGTTAATGCTCCAGCAATGACCAAAGGAGTGTAGCCTGCGCGTGCTAAATACAATGCCGCAGTATAACCCGCAGGGCCAGAGCCAATAATTATTACTTTTTTGTTTAGTTTTTCCATAAAATATTCCTAATATTCCCAATAATCTTAATAAAATTTAGTAAATTTTTACGTAATTAATGTATAGGCTGTTTTGAGGCATAGAGTCCTCTGGAACCCACAAAATAAAGTCTTGTGCCGTAATAGGTTTTTTGAACTTTACATCTGTTACACCACTGGCATCAAAGGTAAAATCAGCAACTTTATCTCCAGCACTAGGATTATTTTTAGAATTCGCGATCAAATAACCATGTCCTCCAGAAGAACGAATTGAAACAACAAAACGATATGCTTCTTGAGGTTGAGCCAAATGCATGTAATAGCCATAACCTCTATGGTTAGCCGTGTAATCCAAGAATTGTTGTACATCTATAGGATAAGGCGTAGTGTTAGTAGGCATTTTAGGTTTTGGAACCTGCTTTACCTTCTTATTCTTATTAAGTTTTTTATGCTTAGTTTTATTTGATTTGGTTTCTTTATTTGATTTGTCTTTCTTTGCGTTTGTATCAGCCTTAGAAGCAGAATTTGAGTCAGATTTTGCCTTATTCTTAGGCGAATCACTTTTATCTTCTGGAAGAACACCTTGACTTCCAAAAGGAACATTTTCTACGCTTTGAGAATCCCACGAGTTGGATCTTGTAAAACTAGAAGGAGCATCATGAGAATTAAAAAGACTATGCAAAGATAATGCGAATACTACTACAACCAATATTGCAACAACACTGATTGCAAGAACCTTCGTTGAAATACCGCCAAAAATTTTTGCGTCTGCTATATCCACGCCATTCTGCCCAGAATTCTTCTTGGACTCCAGAGATTCCTGACGCTCATGAGGCTGGAAACTAGGAGGCATTGAAGAATAAGATGACGTTAAAGAACTGCCATCATAATCTTCATAGTCGCCATTTTCCAACTCTTCTTCGCGCAAAGCGCGTGCAGATTCTTCTCCAGGAGCAATAAAACGCCCATTACTATCTACAACTGGTACCCTACCTGTTGATTCTGCTTCCAAAGGTAAACTTTGTGGTCTAGACATCAGCTCAGTGCGTTTAGTGTTATCTGTGAGAAGGTCTTCAAAATCAAATCTTCTAGGCATTAACGGAGAAGCTAAATTATCTTTTTGTGAATAATCGTTTTTAGAATCTGATTCGTTTTCTATACTGTTATATTTTTCTGCTTCTTCATTATTTAGCGCATCAGAAGACTTATTTTCTGAATAACTAGGAAAACTTGTGTATGTGGAAGATAGGTTGTGGAATATAGAATCATCTGCATCAAGTTCCGTAGGTGCTAAAATATTAGCCATTTCTGCTGCAGCAATATCATGGAAATCATAATCTGTTCCAGTAGAGTCAGTTTCTGTAGAAGAATCTGAATTATTATCTAAATCGTTCTTATTATTTCTTTTAAGAAGGGCGCTTAATGCTCCTATAGTCCTACCAGCATTTTTTAAACCAGATCCTGCTGCAGAAAGTCCGCCTGTAAAACCAACATTTTTATTGGATTTACCCTGTTTACTATCATTTAGTTTCTCAACAGAGTCAAGACTGTTATTGGACTCCTGTTCTGATAATTGATTTTCTAGCAAGTCCTCACTTTGAGCTAATCCTTCTGGAAAATCAAGAAGATTTTTATCGTCTTCTGGAAGCAATAATGCATTTTGAACGGAGGCTTTACTTGTAGTTTTATCAAAAATAATATCTTTATCAGAAAGTTTTCTAACAGGAGTATAAGATCCAAGTAATGCTAATAGCTCTCCTATTGATGCCATAGGTATAATATTGGAATCTTCTGTAGAAGAAAGTCCTCTTCTACAAATCATAGAAAATTCACTAGGCACTCCATCTGTAAGCCTAGAAAGATTAAATACAGAATTATTCTGAGTGTAATTTGTTCTAGTTAGTAGAGCATATAGCAATGCTGAAAGTTGATGCGTAGCAATATTTTCTATGCTCTTATTTTGAGCTTTAGGATGGTTAAAATCGTTACCTGAACCTTCGTCGGCAGACTCTACAGCAGACTCCCCATCTTCTGCTGACTTTTTTGGCTTTTCATCTTCAATAGTCACATCTTTTAAAAGAGGGCTTATCGGAGCATCTGCCAGTTCTACTCCAGAATCAGTAAGCCTTACGGTATTCGTAGAAATAGCATAGTGTGTTATTCCATCTGCTAACAGTTTACTAAGCGCATTAGCTGTTTCTGCAACTATGGAACGTATTGCTTCATAGCTAAGTGTTGAACTATGTAGCTTCATATAATCGCTTAAAGTTACTCCAGAATCCAGCTCGGTTATAATAATAGCGACATCATCTATATGATGAAGCTTCAAAACTGGCGTAAATTTGCGTATTCTGGACAGAGCAAGAGTAGAAGATATAGTGTTGACTTCTGGAAGAAAACGAGAATCACGTACTATAAAAAGCTGACAATCGCGAGCAAGTATACGATCGCTAGCATGCCATGCTTGAAGACCCGCTTCTTCGCGCAAAGGTGATACTAAAGCGTAGCGATCAAGTATAATATCTCCCAACTGAGGTTTCATCTACTCCCCGTCTTCCTACATGAGTAATGAATAATAATGCGTTACATAATAAATCCCACAAATTATTGTAACTGTAGAATCTAGTGAAACGCCCTGAGTTACTGCATTTAATTATCTTGATTTAATTATCGCTCACTGTGTTGATTTATTTTCGATCTAATAATCCTAGTATGTGCATTCTTATTATTTTCACTATGATTAGTCTGTTTATTATTTAACTTGCTTTTATTGATGTTTTCAAGATTCAACAAAAATGGCAGTTTTACACCGATTCTTCTAAGAATTGGATTAATAAGACCTGCCAGTTCACTCGTTCTTAAAAGTAACAAGATAGATATGTAAATAATCGCCAAAATAATGGTGATAATTGCACAAACAAAAATCGCAAGCAACCAACGACTAACACCATGGAGGTTTGATGAATCTAAAGAAATCCATTTGTAAATAAATTCTCTAAACAAAATTCCAACAAGAATAGATACTATAGAAGCTGCAAGCACCTTTAGATGCGTAATAACAAGCTGCTTATCGTCTAAATCGTTGTTAAAACGAGATCTAATCATTTTAACAAGCGAAGGAAAAGTGAGAATATAACTAAAAGATGCGGCTGCAGCTAAAGCGGTAACCCAATAGTTTGGCGGAAGGAATTGTATGCAAGAAAATACAATAATAAGTTCCACAAATAATTGTGCTGCACAAAACATAAACGGATGTTTGCCATCTTCAAAAGCGTAGAATGTGCGTTGAATAATCAAATATGCGCTAGATAAAGGCAATCCAAGCGAAAGCATCATAAGCGGATTTGCCATAAGATACGCTTCTTTTATGCTGATTGAAGGTAAAAGAGCCAAAGATATAGGCATTGGAATCACAATAAAAGCAACACTAAAGAAGCACATTAAAATGCTTACATTTCTAAGACAAGAGCTTAAATCTGCACGAACTGTTGATAAATCATGGTTTGTTATTGATCTAGAAATTTTAGGAAAAACAGCGGTAGCAACCGATACGGCAATAAGCGAATAAGGAAGAATAAACATTGTGTATGCGTTTTGAAAAGTAGCATTTCCAGCAACATCAAATTGACTTAACCCCAACGTTTTTTCTGCTACAGAAGGAGCGCTTGTAGTTATGTGAGTAGTTGCCATTGTAGAAAGCTGACTAACAGCCACTATTGCAAAACTCCATGCTGCAACAGGGCCCATTGAACGCAAACCAATGCCGCTAATGCCGAAACTTGGTTTGTATTTTAATCCGATTTTTCTAAGAGGAATAAATAAAACAAGCGCCTGAGCTGCAACACCCAAAGTCCAAAATCCTGCAGTAAGAAGCATAGTAGTGTTGTTCCAAAAACCCACTGGCTGCCTGCTTGCTCTGCCAAAAATTGCAATAAAAACGCCGAAGCCCACGCAACTGACGATATTTGCTGCAACGGAACTCCACGCATACATTGCAAACTTGCCTTTTGCGGCTAAAACTTGACCGAGCACGGTGTAAAGTCCATAGAAAAATATTTGAGGCATACACCATAACGTAAAAGCGTTAGTAAGAGCAATCATGGATTGGTTTGATCCAACATAGAGCCATGTTAAAACAGGTGTGGCAATTGCCATTAAAGCGGTTACGCCTAAAAGCAGAATAATCGCAAAGGTTATAAGCTTATTTAACCTATCTTTTGCATCTTGTTTTTCCAGAGTTTTAACGATTTGTGGGACTAAAACAGCATTGAAAATGCCACCAGACACAAGAGTGTAAATAAGCTGAGGGATCATGGACCCAGCCTGATATGCATTAGCTGCTAGACCTGTAGTACCAAGGGCTGCAGCAAGTAATATAGTTCTAACCTGACCAGTTATTCTTGAAGCTGCCGTGCCGCTTGCCATTATGATTGAGTTGCGGCCTACTGAATTCATTCGTCTGGATCCTTTTTACGGTGGAACTGCCTCCAAAGCCCTAAAATTCCAAGCGCGAAGGCAAATATTATAATAATCGTACCGCTTTTATCGCTGATTTGCAGCGTGCTTGTAATCATTGTTTCTTTATGATTGTAGAAAGCGCGATGGCTTCTATCTTCTAGTCCGAAAATTGCTCTAGCTTTACTAGAAGTTGTAGATCTAAGTGGCAGAATAATTTGTGTTTCACTATTTGCAGCAATCTTAACTGGAGTTTTTCTAGGAGTTACTATCTCCATTGAATTAGTGTAAGAAGTAAGATATACGCTAACAGGGTATGGATTAGTATTGCTGATCGTAATCGGCATTGTTGCTGTTTCGCTTACAAGCGTTACATCTTTTGGAGGAATAATATGTATTCCAGAAATTAAAATTTTGGATAGATTATGAGTGCCTTTAGAATCAACATTATTTGGTCTACTATCATTTACTTCTCGTTGAGCCATAGCATCAAAAAGTTTAAGAAGATTCTTACTCCAAATATTGCTGTTCTGGTTAATTTTCAGTTTTGCGTTTTGTTTTGCAAGAGATTGAACATCTGACTCATTAACGTGATGATTATTTAATTCACCGTGGTCAAGAATATCACTTATGAACTGTTTAATGTTTTCTCTATCTGAAGATAGTTGATTTAGAATTGACTTTCTATTGATTATAGATTCGTTTGATATCGCACTATCTTTAGGAACTGGATTGTACCCAAGATATTCTTTAGAAAAAGATTTTGCGTTAGATAAAGATCTTAAATCTAGCAGGGAAATCCACGGAGATTTTTCCAAATTGCTTATAACAGAATCGATATAAGAAGATGGCGTATCTTGGTGGAATGTTATAAGCAAGTGTCTTGAAGAATACGGTTGTTCCGTCTGATAAAACGCGCTTTGAGCAATAATCCTGTTTAGTTTTCCAGCATTAGTGTTTTCGCCAGTTGACCTACTACTTGTTGGTTTTTCGTTTGCCAAATCACTAAGAGTTTCTTGCGAGGAAAGCACTTTTACGTTTCCAAAAGAAGTCTGAACGTCATACACGCCATTCTTAACTGCAAAACGGTGCGCTAAAGCATCAAATCCGTTTGTTGCCACAACGGTCTTATAACCATTGCTTTTAGCCTGTTCTAGTGCCTTTAAGGTCCATTTTCCGCCTGTTTGAAAAGCGTATGACTCGAATTTTGGCGCTTTAGCTGTATGATCTTTTGGAATTGACGATTCTTCACTCCAAGACTCAGCGTCAATCCCAGATGATTGGTAGTAAGAAGAATTACTTGTTTCAGCATATTTACTTATGTCAAAACCGTTATTTTGCATAAATGCAGAAGGAGTGAAGCTAATTCCAGAAGATTTAAGAGTATTTAAATCTGCTATCGTTTGTAATCGAGGATGCTTTTGTGCAAGAGATATCAAAGAAGCAATATGCTTTATGCTCTTTTTGCTTAACCTTATTTTTCTATTGTCTTTAAATTGGTTTAAATCTTTGCTTACTTGGGAAGAGTCGCCAGCAACCGTTTTTGTGTTAGTTTTGTCCGAATTTTCTTTTTTAGTATCTGCTTTAGATTCCTCTTTAGAAACAATATTAGATTCGCTAGGTGGAATATTCATCGAAGGAGAAATATTCTGCTTGTTAATTTCATAACGCCAGTCAGATGCTTTAGCGACTATAGGAATAAGCAATGTGACATTAATCGGAGGTGTTTGTATGTTTTTAACGCCAATATTTGCTCGTGTTACAAACGATTTTACAGAAGAATAATGCTTAAAATCCGATGAAGAATACGTTACAGAAAGAGGCTTTGGTCCCCAATAAAGGATGTTAGAAAGATTAGGGCTGTTTGAGTCAACATCAATTTGCGCGTTATAAGATTTGCCACGAGCAAGCGCTGGAACGCTAACTTCGCCAATTAGCTGAGGAGTAGGGATTCTGGACTCGGCTTGACTCCATTTTTGCAAATCAGTCCTAGACATAAACGTGTACCAAGGGTTAAATGCAACCTGAATTTTTCCATCTGGAAAATCTTGAGAACCAGTATTTTTAACCAAAATGGTTATATGGTATCCGCTTTTGTCTGTAAGAATTGAAGTTGATTTAACTATTTGTAAAGAAATACCCTTATCCTTGGAATTATAAGATTCGTAATATTTTACAGAAGCTTGATTAACGTTAGATAAATGGCTTGTATTCTGCGATGATTCGTAAGCAAAAGCTGTATTTGAAACACAATAAAGCGGTGTAATAGCAAGCAAAAGTACTACAAGAATTAAAGTAATACTAAATTTAAAACAAAATTGAATAGGATTTTTAAAATAAAACATTTTACGGGCGATTTTATTAGTGACTTTTTGTAACTCCCGTAATTGGTTGTTTGCAAAATCAATCACATTAATCACGATTAGACCGCCTATTTGCCTTTTTAGCGTACATCCACGCTATCTTGCGTTCATTAGGATAGCTTAAAACATCATTAAGCTCTTTGAAATCCACCCAAATTGCATCTTCTGCCTCATGGTCTGGATCTCCAAGAACAGATAGTTCTCCACTAACATATTTCAAAGCAAAATGATGAACTAGCTTATGCACACGTTGACTTGTTCCAGTAAACCAGTAGTCAATAGTAGCAATAGAATCCACTACTTCTCCAAGAATTCCAGTTTCCTCATGAATTTCCCTAACAGCTGTTTGCTGAGGAGTTTCGCCTTTTTCTATATGACCCTTCGGCAAGCACCATTCCATATGCCCACTTCTTGAATGACGAGCTATAATCGCGACACGCCCAAGGGTGTCAAAAACTAGTCCTCCAGCGGAATATTCTCTCACAATAGGTAAGTCTTGAGCATCTAAAGAGGCAAAAGTTTTAGGACCGTCGTTAACTCTTCTCTGAGGCATTAAAGCTGGAGAAGGTGCCTCTAATGATGTTATTTGTTGGCGAGATTCCGTTATATCAACATGAATATTTTCAACGTGATAATCGCTCGAAAAGCTTGAAATATCAACGAAAATTGACTCGTCTTCTTCTGCCTGTTGAGGCTGTATTTTGCTTTTCATTCTAGCGATATCAAGTGGTGTAACTCGAATATCTGGCGTATTTTGGGCATGATTATCCGAGGCTCTGGCGAGCATGCGTCTTAAGTCTGCTGGGGTAACCATACACTCCACCTTACTCAATCCGCTGTGCATTGGGGTAACGGTATGCTGGAATATAGTTTGATTTTTGTTGAAAGGGTGTTTCCAAGCGTGTCTGTGAACTTTGAAGTTTGGCCTGAAGCCATGGAGTTGGGTAGATTATTCGCTAAACATAATTATGAGCTGGCTCTTGTAGGCGGTCCTGTACGAGACATGTTGTTGCATAGAACGTCGCACGATCTTGATTTTTGCACTTCTGCCAAACCAGAAGAATTTGAGCATATTCTTAGGAGTTGGGGGCACGATGGCTTTTGGGATATGGGTCGAAAATTTGGCACGCTTGGAGCTGTGCGTCGCAGAAAAGACGGAACAGAAGTAAAAGTCGAGATAACAACATACCGATGTGATGACTATGAGCCAGATTCTAGGAAACCAGAAGTAAAATATGGCGATACTTTGGAAGGTGATCTTTCTAGGCGTGATTTTACTGTGAACGCAATGGCTTTGCGTGTTCCAGATTTGGAATTTGTAGATCCATTCGGTGGAGCGAATGATTTAGCAAAAGGTATTCTGCGTACTCCAGTAGATCCTCGTCAATCTTTTGACGATGATCCTTTAAGAATGATGCGTGCTGTTCGTTTTGTTGCTCAACTTGGTTTCACTATTGAAGCAAATACTGCAGAAGCTATTTTAGATATGGTTTCTAGGTTGGATATTGTTTCTGCAGAGCGCGTCCGCGATGAAATAACAAAAATGCTGCTTTCTGCTAATCCTCGTGCTGGTATTGAAGCTATGGTCGAGTCTGGTATTGCAGATAGGGTTTTGCCAGAAATTCCTGCATTGCGCTTAGAAATTGACGAACATCACAGGCATAAGGATGTTTTTGAGCATACAATGATGGTTCTTGAACGAGCAATAGCATTAGAAACAGATAACGAAGGCGCGGTTCCTAGACCCGATTTGACTTTGAGACTTGCTGCTCTTTTGCATGATATTGGCAAACCTCGTACTAGAAAATTTGAAGAAGGCGGAAAAGTAAGTTTCCACCATCATGATGTTGTTGGAGCTAAAATGACTCGCAAACGCATGAAAGCTCTTCATTTTGATCATCATATTATTGATGATGTAAGCGAGCTTGTGAATCTGCATTTGCGATTCCATGGATATGTTGACGAGCCTTGGACTGATTCTGCTGTACGCAGATATGTTAAGGATTCAGGACACTTGTATGAGAGATTAAATCGTCTAACCCGCGCGGATGCAACTACACAGAACAAGCGTAAATCGCTGATGTTTGAGCAGGCTATGGATGAGATGGAAGAGCGAGTTAAAGAGCTTAAAAAGCAGGAAGATTTTAACGCGATTCGTCCAGACCTAGATGGCAATGAGATTATGCAATTGCTTGATTTGAAACCTGGTCCTATTGTTGGTAAAGCATATAAGCATATGTTGGATTATCGCCTTGATAACGGTCCAGTAGATCACGATATTGCTGTTGAGGAATTAAAGAAATGGTATTCCAGCTTAAATAAGTAGCTTAAATAAGTAAAGTTTTATTATTCTAACTTTATTTTGCTTTATTTAACATCATGTTGTTGAATAAAACTTATTGAACTGGATTATGATTTGCGGATTTTGGAAGATTTTTCATAGAGTTAAAATCAGCGCATCCTTTTATTTCAACTATTGTTGCACCTGCTGCAGGAACATCAGTCTTAGGTTTAAGATTGTTGAATGTTACGCCTAAAACCACGTCAATTAGCTTATCTTGTCTATCGTCCATTCGCAAAATAGCGTCTTTAAAGTTAGCAGCTAAAGTATAAGCTTCATTAATTGATTTCTTACCAAAGTAGATTGTTGTGCGTTTTACACTTTTTTCGCTATTTCCAACTTCAATCAGGTTAAAACCGCGGTTTCGTAGTCCTTCTCCTACCGCTCTTGCGAATCCACGGAATTTTGTTCCGTTTAGTACTCGAATAGGAACAGCACGATTATCGATATAAGTAGCCTTATTCTCATCTTTATTTTTTGTAGGGCAAGGCGCTTGAACTCCATAATTTGGGTCGATTTCTGGAGTTTTAGGGGCAGCAATACCAAATACATGGCATTGCACTAGAACAGCAAGAAGAAACGCTGCTCCAACACAAATTCCAACAGTAGTAAGTACAAATCGTTTCTTTTGATACATGAACTCTCTGCGCGCCAGCCGCTCGTCGTAAAATTGCGTCATGCTAACTTCCGATCTGTACTATGTTTCTGTTGCGTATCTTATTGTACGAGACTTGCAATTATGCATAAATCATAATGTTTTATACACAAAACAATACTAGCAATTTTACTTACTATGTATGACTGTGTTTTTAAAAATAATTCATATCTGCGAAGCTTTATAAAGAGCCAAGAATTCTGCGCATGTAAGGGTCTCTCCACGCCTAGTTGGGTCTATTCCGGCAATATCGTACGATTCATTAGAAATAATGCCTTTAAGAGCAGAATGCAGTGTTTTTCTTCTCTGTTGGAACGCTGCATCAATAATTTTAAACACTTTTTCTCGCTCTTGCTCATCTTCTCTTATCTCGTTATTTCTTTCAAAATAAACGAGAGCAGAATCAACATTTGGAGCAGGCCAGAATACATTTCTACCAATTAAACCAGCTTTTTGAGATTCGCCATACCAAGCCAACTTTACACTTGGAGTTCCATATGTTTTTGTGCCTGGTTGAGCGCAGAGGCGATCTGCCACCTCTTTTTGAACCATTACAAGGAAACTTGTAAGATTATTAAACTTTTCAAGAAGTGTAAGAATAATAGGGGTTGCAACGTTATAAGGAAGATTAGCAACAAGAGTAAAGTGTTGTGCATTTGCTAAATTGGGAACGTCTTGAGCGTTTAATTCGAGCGCGTCTTTAAGAATCACATTAAATCGTTCTAAGGCGTTAGGCATAAATTCTTTAACGGTACTCGGCAAACGTTTAGCAAGCGGAGGATCTATTTCTACAGCCGTAAGATTTGCGCCAGCTTGAAGAATCGCAAGTGTAAGAGAGCCAAGACCAGGGCCTACTTCCATAACAAAATCGTTTGAATTAATTTTTGACGCAGTAACGATTTTCTTAACCGTACCAGGGTCAATAACGAAATTTTGACCGAATTTTTTAGTAGGAGTAATGCCCTCTTCTGCTGCAATCCTACGAATGTCAGCGGCTCCAAGAAGAGAGCCTTCTTGCTCACTAATATTATTTTGTGTCAATTTAATACCATCCAAACTTTAATACCATCCAAACTTTTCTGAATGCTTCCATGCTTCGCTAGGATTCCCGTATTTGCTTTTAATGTAATTAATTCCCCACGTTATTTGTATTGATGCATCTTCGTGCCAATTTGCTCCTGCGCTCGCCATTTTGTTTGCTGGAAGAGATTGTGGTATTCCGTATGCGCCAGAGCTTTCATTTTCTGCGTTCCAATGCCAGTGAGATTCTCTTGTCCACAATTTAACAAGATCTTCCCACATTGCACCAGTCCAACCAATTTGAGCACATGCAGCTTGAGCATATAGCTTTGCTTGCTCAGGAGTGGCGTGAACCATGCCATTGGGATTGTTGGCTGGTGGAGCAGGTGCTGGTGGGGCTGCAGGAGCGGGAGCTGGCGTTTGTGATGCTGGCTGTGATGCTGCAGGTGCTTGTGTTTGAGAAGAGGAAGAAGGATTTTGCTGATTATTCGCATTAGATTGATGCTGATTTTGTGAATTACTATTGTTATGGTTTTGAGAATTTTGCACACTTTGTTGGGATTGACTATTTTGAGAAGGTTTTTTAGATTCTTGTGGTTTTATTTCTTGTTTAGTGTTAGTTTTATTCAAATTAGTATTGCTAGAAGGTTTTTGTGAAGTCTTTCCGTTAGTGTTGTTACTACTTTGCTTATTCTGCTTAGGGGCTTGATAATTAGGTTTGCTACCTACAGCAACAATCTGATCTGTTGTAGGAGTAATCACGTTTTGTTTTATTAATACAGAGCTTTCTGCTTTACCATCAACATAAGTCACATTGTATAAATCTGTTCGCTCGCCATTTATTCCAGATTGTCTAACAACTCTCACTCCAGATGGCAAATTTGGATCATTTATCGTTCTAGTGTTAAAAGGAACGATGACATTTCTAGATTCTTTTCCATGAGTTACGCGAAGAATGCGTAATACGGTTTGTGATCCATTTTCGCTTACGGTAACTCTATCTTCTTTTCCCAAAACGATTCCTAGAGAATCGAGAATAGAACTTGCTGGAAGTGTTCCATCTGGCGCTATCCTAGATTTGCCATCGCAAATAACCTCTACAGGTCCTTTTTTGTTAATAGACAATCCTCCAGTGAGTTTGTCGTAAATATTCTGCAAATTTACTGTGATTTTTGCAGCATGATCTGCATTTGCTTGGAAGAATCCAATTAGTTGATCTACGCTGGTTGCAACAGTCCAAAATGGTATTGTTATGCCATCTACTGTTACAGAAGTTTGGTAAGCGCTCCTAACAGTTACAGTTGTGTGATCTGCAGAGAATTTCTCCCGAAGTACTAATAACTTGATCATGCGTTTTAACGGGTATTTTTTGTTCCTGCAGAAGTCTTTGTGCAGTAGACGCATAGGTTGTTACAATTCTTGTTTTACCATTGACAATTAGAGCTACAGATTTGCGCGCAGAAAGAGTAAAAATCCCAGTGCTTGAGATAATAAGAGCCAAAACGCATACAAGGATGCGTATTCTTCTCATTACAACAAACCTCTGAGGCGTCCATCTGCGTGCCATTCAACCTCACTTCCAAAGTAAAACTGAACTTTAATTATATATAATGCTCGCAACTGAGCTAAAAGCTTCTAAATGTTGATGAAATCTATCATAAAAATGGGGGCGGGAGAGAAGGGGATTGTTCCCGCCCCCGTAGAGGAGGAGCTGGTTGGGGGACGCTCCACCCTCTTACTCGGAAATCCTGAGTTGGGGGAAGATTTCCGAGAACTTACTCAAGCAAAGTCTACAATGCAAATCTTTTGTAAGTTTTTATTTTATGTTTTATGATGAATAAGTCTTACTTTTTATAAATTATCATACGACAAATCTATAAACGTATTTGCTTTAATTCTAACCCTTTAATGCAAATTTTACTAAAATTGCCAAAAGCCTTCAACTTAACACTATTAACGATCGTATTTTAACAAGTAGAAGAATAAAACAGAGCCTCCTGCCGGGATCGAACCGGCGACCTGCCGCTTACAAGGCGGCCGCTCTGGCCATCTGAGCTAAGGAGGCACGTCTCTGCGTGCAATAACTAGCTTGCGCGCAAAACATTGATTAGTGTACCAGCACCCAATGCCAAAATGCAACTTGTTTGCGCTGAAACACTAATCAACAAGAACTAGTCAATAGGATTTGGCTGATCTTTGTCAGTTATTTTTGGCATAACACCTTCAACTCCAACCTTAGATTTGTCTAACCCAATAGACTTAAGAATTGCATCTGGTGTACTAAGCTTCTTCTTGCTAACTTCAACCATATCAAGAAGTTTCCCGTTGATAGTAGTTGTAGGAGTTGTCATAGCTCCCTTATTTTGTCCGCTAACATTCCACAAAGCTTTACGATTTGGAGTATCGGAATTAATAGCGTCTTGCCAAGCGAGATAATTCCTATCAAACGCTTTACTTGCTACCTCTTTGCTAACTCCAGCCTTAACTGCCTGTTCAATAAGCTTTTCATTGCTTACAGGTTTATAATCATCGCCTTCTTCTGGCTGGAAATCTTCAGCAAAAATGTTGTTAATAAATTGAAGCAAATGCAAAGGATTGTCGTCGTTAGACGAAATGTATGCGATTGCGCCAGTTACACGTGTTGAATAGTGGTCGCTAGAAATTCGATCTAAGAATGACATTGGGTGAATCTCAAGGTTAATCTGACCAGCCTTCATCATGGCAATAAGCATTTGATCGGAATCGCGATTAAAATTACCGCACCCAGGGCATAGTGGATCAGCATAAACTGCAATGGTTGGAGCATTCTCAACTGTTGTTCCATACCCGTTTTTGCTGATTAAAATTCCGCCCTCGTTGTTAGCGTACTTAGGCTTTTGGTTAGTCGTAAGTTTTTTAACAGCGCGTCTTGCTTGTTGAGCCTGCTCAATTTTCTTTTGATTTTCCATATTGTTTGCATTAAGAGCCGTAATGCCAATCGCAGCAATCATGCCAAGTAAAATAACCACAACAACGATTCCAACAATAGTTTGCTGGCGTAACTCTTTAGCCTTTTTGTCTTTAAGATCCTTACCATTGTGATTCTGAATGCTGTTTTGATTAATGTTTGGCATGTTGTTCCTTTCTGCACAGGTTTCTGTACAAGCAAATTTGGTGATGTTCTCGTGGAATAAAAATATCTGCAGAATAGTCTAGTTGACGGTATCAACTGTCTATATTTCTTGCTCGTTTGAGATTTTTCCCGCTCCGAGAATTGCTCCTGCCCCGATTCTGAAGATCTTAGTTTTCCCTAAAATAAAAGCAATAATCCATCCTGCTATAAAACCAATAAGATATCCAATTGATGTTTGAGAGAAAACCTCTGGAGAGTAAGTTGGAAAATGTATGGTAATAAACCATATTTTGAATTTAATTAATTGTGGAGTTGCATGAATCATAAGTGGGTAGATGTATGCGCCAATAACACCTGTAATTATCATTGTGACTAATCTAGGTATCGTGTAAATAGACGCTCGTACAAAATGCCAAGGTATACTCCCGATTCTTATTAGCCAATCTTTTCCACCGGTCGAATCATTTGCGGATTGTCTGCGTAATTGCGCGCAAACATTGTATCCTATTGTGGCTGTAACAAGCATAAGAATAATGTTTGCAGACAGTGCGTCAATAATAGAGAATACTGAAATAGATGAGGAAAGTATTGCAAATATTATTAAAAAAAATGTTCCGCGAAACATGTATTTGCTTATTTTAGGATGTATGTTACCCTGTTCAGAATTTTTTGCGTATTCTTGCTTATTCTCGTATTCCTGTTCATCTTGATAAACATTATTCTGCTCATCAACATCTTGTTGATTGAAATTTTGTCTATCAACAATTTTTGTAGAGTCATCAGAATCTGTATTAAAACGTGTTGTATTAACAGTTGTTGTAAAATCACTTCTTTTAGTATCTTCAGAAACCCACATTTTTCTAGGATTTTCTGACATAATCCGAGTTTGTGTTAGCTGATTAGGTACGGTTAACCCATCAGCCGTATAGTCAAAAGGGTAGTTAGATTCCTGTAAAGACAGGGGATTTAACGCATCTTGGTAAATAGCTTGCTCAAGTTGTTCGGGAGTACAGCGTTCGCTTCTTTTAGGACTCAATGCAGATCTAAATGCATGCATAGTATTTATAGGGAGTCCATTAAGATTAGCGTTTCCTGAAGCTGCCCTTTCCAAAACCGCCATTATTGGTTTTGTTCCAAAAACAGGCTTTCCTGTTGCAGCAAAAGCAAGAACTGCAGCAACACTCCACCAATCCGTAATCTCGTCAGAGTCTGATCCTTCAATGATTTCTGGAGCAATAAAACCAGGGGTGCCCATAACTAAACCAGTGCGTGTTACATGTGATTCGCCCTGACCCATAGATATACCAAAATCAACTAAAACTGGTCCTGTTGTAGAAATCATAACGTTTGTAGGCTTAATGTCTCTGTGTATTATTCCAGCGTTATGAACAGCTTTTACTGCATCGATTAGCTTATGAGCGAGTCGTTCTAAATCGTCTGCGACATATGGACCATTAATAGCGACATCTTCTTTAAGATTGTGCCCATCAATTAGCTCTGTAACTATAAAGGCTATGGAAGCATCAAGCTCCATATCTACTATTGAGCACACGCCTTCGTGATGAATTTTTTGTAAAGCTAGAGCTTCTCGTTTAAGTCTAAGTCTTGCTTGTTCTTGAGGATTAGTGTTTTCTAATGAATCTAAATCTTCACTTTGATCTTCTAACATAGATGCGCGCAGAATTTTCATTGCGTAAAGTTGGCCACCATCATCGTGAACGCGCCAGACAGACCCCATAGCGCCTCCGCCTAAGCGTTCAATTAGAGTGTATCCGCCAATGTTTTGACCAGAACGCAAATCAAATATGCTCACATCTTCCATAATGCATTATGGTAATGGGAGAGTATGCCAATTATGCGTTTTGGTGGAAAATTTATACAAAATTTTATAAACAAATGTTTATATATTTAATGCATATTAATGCGTGTTTGTTAAACATTGTTTATATGTGATTTATCTGTTCGACACGCCGAAATGCTAGAAAATACTGTAATTTTGCTGTTTTTACTAAATAAACATGATATATTAGAGCATGGCTCAACGAAGAGAACCTTCAATGAACCATGTAAGTAAATGTGGACGATTGACGCCGCCGACGTAGGACTTGGGGTCTTGAGTGCACACCCTTCACAACGGATCGTTCGGCACGTACCTGCCGATGAAAGGAAAATATCATGGCAGAAGTTGTATTTGATCATGTCACCCGTATTTACCCTGGCAATGACAAGCCATCGGTTGATGATTTGAACATGACTATTAAGGATGGCGAGTTCCTTGTACTCGTTGGTCCATCTGGTTGCGGTAAGTCAACTACATTGAGAATGTTAGCTGGTTTGGAAGAGGTTAACAAAGGTCGCATTCTTATTGGTGGTCAAGATGTTACTACAATGCAGCCAAAGGATCGCGATATTGCAATGGTGTTCCAGAACTACGCATTGTATCCACATATGACTGTTGCAGACAATATGGGATTTGCTCTTAAGATTGCAGGCGTAAGTAAGGAAGAAATCCGCAAGCGTGTTGAAAAGGCTGCTGAGGTTTTGGATTTGACTGAGTACTTGGATCGTAAGCCTAAGGCACTTTCTGGTGGTCAGCGTCAGCGCGTGGCAATGGGTCGTGCAATTGTTCGTGAACCAAAAGTCTTCCTCATGGATGAGCCTCTTTCCAACCTTGATGCAAAGCTTCGTGTACAGACTCGTACACAGATTGCAGCATTGCAGCGTCAGCTTGGCGTCACTACTCTTTACGTGACCCACGATCAGACTGAAGCTTTGACAATGGGTGATCGTATTGCTGTAATCAAGCTTGGTGTTTTGCAGCAGGTTGGTGCTCCTACCGAGCTTTATGATCGTCCAGCGAACGTCTTCGTTGCAGGCTTCATTGGCTCCCCATCTATGAACATCAACCAGCATCCAGTTGTTGATGGCAAAGCTCAAATTGGCGAAGATTCCATCACTCTTCCAGCAGAAGCTGTTGATAAGCTTACTGAAGAAGATAAGGGTCAGATTATTGTCGGCTTCCGTCCAGAAGATGCAAGCTTGGCAACTTCTGATGATCCAAATGCCTTCTCCTTGAAGGTTGTGAACGTGGAAGATCTTGGCTCTGACGGTTATATTTACGGAAACATCATCACTGATGGTTCTCCAGAAGAAGCGTCTACAATGATGAGTGACCAGAACAAGCTCACAACGATTCGCGTGAACCCACGTGCGCTTCCAAAGGTCGGTGACACTGTAAAGATCAAGATTGATCCATCCAAGATGCACCTGTTTGCACCTTCTACAGAGCTGCGTTTGAACTAATTGCTGTTTTCTTGGGTGCTTTGTCTAAAGTGCCCAAGATTTCTGTATAAGGGTATGGCGGGGTTCGCTACGCGAGCCCCGTTTTCGCATCGTTTGAATTATTTACGATTAGTTATAATGCGATTAGTTATAATTTGATTGCGATTTATTATTCAATTATTGGCGTTCGAACTTAACGGGTAGATTAAAGTTTATGGAATGGAACGATACTCCTTTATTGGATCCACGTGCTATGCAAGCAACATCAGTATCTGCGCAGGATGAAACTGTATCTTCTGCAGAGCCTCAAGCTTTGAAGATTACTGCCGCAAGCTCTAATCCTCAAATGTTTATGCTTCCGTGGGAGCTTCCATTATCTCAATGGCCTACGAATCTTTTTGTAAACTTGCCGCGCGGTATCTCTAGGCACGTTGTGCGCTTTGTGCACGTAGGTGACGAAGTGTATGCAATGAAGGAAATTACTCGTCAAGTTGCTGAACGAGAATATGAGCTTTTAAGGCGTTTGCGCAAATTGGAGCTTCCAACCGTTACTCCTATAGCGGTTGTAGCTGGTAGAAAAGATAAGAACGGTGAACCGCTTGAGGCAATGCTGGTAACTCGTCATCTTAAATTCTCTCTTCCATATCGCGCTCTGTTTGCTCGTACCTTAAGACCTGATACTGCAGAGCGTTTGATTGATGCGCTTGCTGTGCTTATGGTTCGTCTGCATCTTTCGGGATTCTATTGGGGAGATGTTTCTCTTTCTAACGTTCTATTTTTAAGAGACGCGGACGCTTTTACAGCATTTCTAGTTGATGCTGAAACAGGTGATTTGCATGGAAGCCTTACAGAAGGTCAGCGTGAATACGATATTGATTTAGCTCGCACAAACATAATTGGCGAACTAATGGATTTAAGTTCTGGTCAACTTTTGCCTGGTGAGGTTGATGAGATTAGCATTGGAGATAGGCTAGTTGACCGTTATCATTCTCTTTGGAGCACGCTTACAGATGTGGACAAATTTAGCCCAGACGAAATGTGGCGTATTGAAAGACGAGTCAATAGGCTTAATGAGCTTGGTTTTTATGTTGACGAGTTGGAAATGAAGACTTCTGTGGATGGGCGAAGAGTGTTGGTTCGTCCACGAGTTGTGGATGCTGGTTATGCTTCACGTAAGCTACTTCGTTTGACTGGTCTTGATGTTCAGGAGAATCAGGCTCGTAGGCTTCTTAATGATTTAGATGCTTATCGTACGTCTACGTGGCGCCAGGGCGAAGAGTTGGAGATTGTTGCTACTGATTGGATGCGTGAGGTGTTTGAGCCTACGGTACGCATGATTCCTGCTGAGTTTAGATCGCAAATCCAACCTGCACAGTTCTTCCATGAAGTATTAGATCATCGTTGGTTTATGGCGGAACGCGTTGGGCATGATGTTTCTATGCAAGACGCTGTAACAAGCTATATTAAGAACGTTTTACCGCAATATAAGATGGACAAGCGTGTTTTGGCCGCGATTAATGCGGATGCTGATTCTGGTGTGGTAGATGATGAATACACGTATTCCACTTCGTCTCCTATGACTCGCGATATTGATGAAGATGACCAAGACGCTAGTGTTTGGGCTAGTTGAATTCACTCGTTAGTTCATATTTTTCTTTAATCAGCAAAGAATATTTTGCTATAATTATGGAATTTTTTATTAATATCGTGTGATATTATTCAACCTATTAGTTGCCAATGATTGTCAACTAACGGAAATAGTTATTGTGTAAATCAAAGGAGATTTCTATGTTAAAGGGCATTGATCCCATTATATCGCCAGAATTATTGAAAGTACTTTGCGAAATGGGACATGGAGACGTTTTGGTTTTGGCAGATGGAAATTTTCCAACCGAATCGGTAGGAAAAGATGCAATTGTTGTTCGTTGTGATGGTCATGGTACTTCAGAATTGCTAAAAGCGATATTGAAGCTTATGCCTCTTGACCAGTACACATCTAAGCCAGTTACTCTTATGGAAGTTGTTCCAGGGGATTCTTGTGAAACTCCAATTTGGAAAGACTATGAAGATATTATTTCTGGTTTTGATAAGCGCGGCGCTAATACCATAGGAACCTTGGAGCGTTTTGCATTTTATGATGAAGCGAAGAATGCGTATTGTGTGGTTGCTACTGGTGAACGTGCTCAATATGCGAATATTATGCTTCGAAAAGGTGTGGTTTTCGCTGGAGAATAAATAACCCTTATACCAATAAACCCCACCAGAGATTCTGATTAGAGTATTTTTTAACACTGCATTGTTGTAAATAAGATTTTTGTAATTTCTTATTTTGCGCTGCAGTGTTTTTAGTTGTGTATTGATAAAACTTGTGGTTTTGAGTGTATGGTGTTTTTTGTTAACTTAGTATACAATTAATTCTAGTTATTATAATGAGTGTAAACAATACGTATATGCGATGCATATTGTTGCTCTTGATTATTTATAACTGTGGCTGGCAGCGATGGCAGCCCGTATGTAATTCAGTCATTTGTGCATTAACCGCACAAATGTGTGTGCGTTTTTATCGATTTTATCTTTGTTTGAGGTACACATATTTACATTTCGATGAAGAGATGTGGATGGCTGGCTTAATGAAGAAAGGAATCCCATGAAGTTTCGACGATTGTTGCAAGGCGGCGCAATATTTGCTTTGTCGATCAGTATGGCTAGTCCGATGATTGCACAAGCTTCAGTGCCACAGGAAGATTCAATTGATCCATTCCATCCCTCAATACTGTGGGCAAGTTCTGAAGAAAAAAATGGTGAGAAAAAGCCAAATGGTACCATTTCTGCGCTTACTGATAGCGATGGGAGCGTGGATAGTGCTAAAACGTTTTGGACAACAAAATGGCAAGGTGGATACGATAATTTCCCACACATTCTCGCTATAAAAAATAATACTAATAGAGAGGTTTGTGGAATTCAGTATACTGCGCGGCCATCGTATGAATCAGTGCAAGGTAATTCGAATGCGCCAGGTGTTTATAGTGTTTTTGCATTCGATAAAGATCCAGGAAATCCATCTGATAAGAAAGATATTAATTGGCGTTCTAAAGTTCATCAAACGAAATTTAATAATGGCGAATTGATTGCAACTGGTGGTTTAAAAGGTATCAATGAGCCGCAAATTATCTCGTTTAAATCTACCAATAAGCCAATATTGACGTTGGTTGGTTTTAAAGCAGTTGATAGTAGCAAAAAAGATATGTCGGCTTCAGACATCAAACTTGTTCCATGTTTACCAGTTGAACATATGAAGAAACAAGGACGGGGTGATGCAACAGCTGCGCCTATTGATTTCTTCATTGATCAATTGCCATTTGGTGCTCCTGGTAAGCCAGTTACTTTCAGTCCATCGCAATATACTTATGAATCTACTGCATACTATCATACAACCTCTGTGTCTGCCAGAGTTAAGTTGCCCACTGGGGCTACGGCTACTATCAATGGCCGCAAGGTGGATTCTGATGGAAGAGTATCGGGCATTCCGTTAACAAAAGGTGTTAATGCTATAGTTGCAAAAGTTGTTGTTGGTAATGCTGCAAGTACATATGTTGTAAATGTGACAAAGGTTGACACAGATTTCCGTGGCAATGAAAAAATTAATGCAACTGTGAAGATAAATGGTGCAAATGATAATGACAATCTAATTGTTACGGATGGTATGCGTGCCACTTCTTGGAATACTACGAGTTTGAAAGATAGCGCTGAATGGTCTAACAAATCAACTGGTTTTACAATTCATTTAAATAGCCCTCGTTATGTAGGACGTATACAAGCTTATGGTTGGCCGACCATGCCAGCTGGCTCCCCTGGGTGGCAAGGAGGGCATTCTGTTGCTATTGATGTCAAAGCTGGTGACAATTGGAATACGGTTGTCACCAATGCAAGCCTTACGCGTGATAGTGATGGCTTATGGTATTGGGATTTGAACGGTTATCATAAAACACAAGATATACGTGTGTGGCTTAACAAGCCCAAAATTCACGATCCACAGCAAAACGGAATAGGTGCCACTGGTATGAGATTGGAAGAAGTAGAAGTGTGGGGGTTGCCTGAGGGTCAGAATCCAAAAGAAATTAAAGTACCTGATGAAAAACCTAAATATACCAGTTTTAATGCAAATGAAAATAAATATGGTGTGAATCGTGCACAAGCATTGGCATTGCAATACGGTGTATTATTGCCAACTTGGGTACCTTCTGAAGGCTATGGGCGTGGAGTTTATAACGATGCAGAACGCCGTTTAACTGGCGGATCGTTCCCTATGTTCTATGATAAGCCTTTATTTAATGCTCCATTGATGCGGCAATTAGGGAAAGGTGTGCCTTGGTCACTTGCTAAAGCTCCAAAGGGTGGCAATAGTATGGGTGAAAATAGTGTACCTAAAGATTTTTTGACTGAAGAAATGAAGCCATATGCTAATAGTCTTGTTGATATTCAATATGGTGATGAGGGAGGTTATAGCGAAAGTGAAGTACAGAAATTTAATCGATGGTTCAGTTGGTCTAAGAATAGGTATCCTGGGGCAATAGTGCATTCTAATCAAGCTCTTGGTCTTGGTTGGGAAACGCATTCCAATATGAGTCATTTTGTCAAAACAGCAAAGCCTGATCTTGTTTCGTGGGATACATATTATTATGGTGCAGGTCAAGGTCCAAAGCCAAGTAAAATTGTGGCAAACATGTTGCAGAATAAGCTATGGACTTCTCAGAGACAAGCAGCCCTAGAGGGTTTGACAGGTGATTGCAGTCAGCCAGTTCTATTTGGACAATATTTAGATTACAACTGGGATGCTAATGTTTCTGCTTCTCAAAAGTCGATTGTTCCTATGATAGGATTAGCTACTGGCCAAAAATGGTTTGGGCTATTCCGTATGGAATATAATGCTTATGATCGCAGTTCGATTATTGACCAAGATGGAGCTCCAACGCGAAGCTTCTACGAGTTTTCTAGCATTTTCAAAGATGTGCAGGGCCTTGGGAAATACTTGGTTGCAATGAATAATGAGTATGCAGGATTGAAATCTGGCGTATATGCAGATCGTGCATCTGCTCCGAATATTCAGGGATTCCGTATGGGAGCTTTTGACAGCACGGAGGGAAAGCTAGCGAATGCAGAATTTGGGTTGCAAAAGATTACCGTAAAGAATGTCGGAACTGTTAATAACGGAAAACCTGGAGATGTGCTTGTCGGTCATTTCTCAACACTAAAAGATCTTAATGAGGAAATTCGTAAAAAGATTTTTGGTGAAAGTAAATATGCACCAAAGGCATTGTTGGTAGTTAATGCTTTAACTGGTGATACTCGCTATCCATCATATTATTTATCAACACGTAATGATAATGGTTCTTATGCTGAAACGGCACAGGATATCACGCTTACTGTAAAAAGACCTTCTAGAAATGCAATACTCATGCAGGTTGATCCGCGTACATACATAGCTAAGACAGTTCCGCTTAAAGATGGTGATGATGAGCAGGATGTAAAACTAGAACGTGTTGGCGGAGGTCGTGCTCGATTGCTGTATTGGTTGGAAAATAACGCAGCTTATGAACGTAAAAAAATTGAGGATATAGAACCAAAGAACATTGCGAAAGATAAGAATGTTATAGCAAGTCAATCACGTACTGAGCCGGAGTATGCTGCTAAATCCTTAACTGACGGTGACATATCTACGCGTTGGGCAGCTCCAGATAATCCAAATTATCCAGTGACGCTTGATATCACATTAGGGTGCAATGCTAAGTTCGATGCTGTGCAAATTGAAGAATTTGTTGAGGGTAACGTGAACCATCGCATTAAAAAATTCTCCTTATGGACAAAAAATCAGTGTGATCGTTCAGCGTATAGTGAGAGCTCATGGAAAAGAATATATGGAAAAGATAATGCTGCAAAGGAAGATCTTAGTGATATCAATTTCGAGAATTCTCAATATGCTAGCGAATTGCGTGTGCAGATAGATGAGGTATATCCGAATGTTGATATGTATAATGGGCATCCGGGTAGTCCAACTATTAGTGAAATTAAAGTGATTTCTAAGACTGAGCAAAAGAAGACTCCAAAATCTAAGCATGGTTCGTCTGTTCTTGATTCAGGTGGTGTTTCTACTGATTCAAGACAGTTGGATAATTCTTATGGTCCAAGTGTGACGTTGGAGTCTGGTGATAATCATGATGGTATGTCAAAGGCTAAGCGGAATAAGTCTATGTCTGGTCCGTCTGTTCATGATTCAGGTGGTGTTTCTACTGATTCAAGACAGTCGGATAATTCTTATGGTTCAAGTGATTCGAATGTCAGTGGACTGAGAATGAGCGAAAATAAGCAGCCTACTATTCGTAAGAATGGCTTGTGTCAAAAACGTGAGAAGTGCTCTCGTGGCATGTTGGTTGCTGGAGGTAGTAGTGTGACTGGCGTCTCGGTGCTTTCGTTAACATTTTTTGCTTTTCATTTACTTGTTAGACATAGTAGGAAAGTGCGACAAAAATAGCCATTATAGGTGTATATAATTAGTCTATTCTGTTAGTGTATCCCCATGTGTATTTAGTGTTTATGCCTATTTGTGCATGGGGATTTTTTATGTCTGAAAGACTTTAGAATACTGCTTTTTGAATATGCGGATAATGATTTAACTGGCGCACATCCTTGTTTTTTGTTAATATAGTAAACAATTGATTGTTCGATGTGAAGTTGCATTGATTGCTAAAGCAGGGTGGCAGCATGAATGAGGATTATTTAGCAAATGTAAGGCCTACAGCACGTCAAATTTCTTGGCAGCGCATGGAAATGTATGGTTTTATTCATTTTGGAATGAATACTATGACAGATCGTGAATGGGGGCTTGGTCACGAAGATCCGAAGATATTCAATCCAGATAATTTAGATGTTGACCAGTGGCTTGATGCTCTACAATCGGCAGGTATGACCGGCGTGATTCTAACTTGCAAGCATCATGATGGTTTTTGCTTGTGGCCTTCAAAGTACACCAAGCATACCATTGCGTCCTCTCCATATAAAAATGGAAAAGGAGATATTGTGCGCGAAGTTAGTGAATCAGCTTATCGACATAATATGAAATTTGGCGTATACCTTTCACCATGGGATCGTACAGAATCATCATATGGCACTGGCAAAGTTTACAACGATTTTTATATTAATCAACTTGTTGAATTGCTAACGCACTATGGTCCTATTTTTTCCGTATGGCTTGATGGTGCTTGCGGCGAGGGTGAGAATGGTAAAACGCAAACTTATGACTGGCAACGAATCTATAATACAGTCCGTGCGCTGCAGCCAGATGCTGTTATCAGTGTTTGCGGTCCAGATGTGCGTTGGTGCGGCAATGAAGCTGGTCATACGCGCTCTAATGAGTGGAGCGTATTACCTACAGAATTACGTAGTGCTGAATTAACCTCTTCAAAATCACAACAATCAGATGATGGTAAGTTCTCTCGCAAATTTGCGTCTACTGATGAAGATTTAGGGTCTCGTAAGGCGCTTGCACACTACGAAGGCGATTTTGCTTGGTATCCAGCAGAAGTTGATACCTCTATTCGCAAAGGTTGGTTCCATCACGATAATGAGGATAATAATGTTCGCAGTTCTGATGAATTATTTGATATATGGTGTAAATCTGTAGGGGGTAACTCAACACTTTTGTTGAATGTGCCACCGACACGTCATGGTTTGTTAGCAGATTCTGATGTTAAAATTTTAAAAGAATTGGGCGATAAGATTCGTAAATTCCATGGGCGCGAATTACGAGATCATGAAGCATTATCAATACAAGTTTTAAGTCCTAATACATATGAAGGAAATCCAAAGTACTTGGTTGACAGAAAACAGGGTACAGCATTGTCATCTTCTAAGCCGATTGATTTTCGTATGGTATTTACTGAACCTACTTATATTGATGGCTTAGTTATTGAAGAAGATATTAGTAAAGGACAACACGTTGAAACAGCTGAAATTCACGTTATTGATGAATATGGAGTAAATCATCATGTTTCAGATGTTCATGCCATAGGATATCGCAAAATTCTACGTTTTGACGCGATTCGTGCAGTATCGTTAACTGTGAGAATAACTAGTATTCGTCAATATGTAGCTCTTCAATCATGCTATCCACTAGTTGCACAAGACGAGTAGTAGAAAAGAAAACTCTGATATAAATTTATTTCAATAGCAATAAAATACCGCTGACATAGAAACTTTCTTGTAACTATATCAGCGGTATTAGCTATAGGAGGGAGGGTTAGAATAATTGCAAATCCACATTTAGAGAATATGGTTTATTGGCAGGCAAATGATATTCGGGATGCACAGGCGAGCCCCACGAATCATCGCCGCCGACTCCCATTTGTGCTGCAAGAATTCGCAAGAACATATGTTTTGAGTCACCTAAATCACTTATATGTTGTGCTTCCTCTATCATAGTGCTGCTGTATGGAAGTAAACTTACGCAGAAGTTGCTAGTACTATTATGTCGCTGAATACGCATGCCATGTCCAGAATCGTCTGTTACGTTTGCCCATCTTACTTTTTCATGATTGCCAGTTTCTTGTGGGACAAGATATGGCATAAAATCGTCAAAAGCATTTGTTTTCCAAATCCCTAAACGTCCCGCACTGGTGCGGTCTGCATATGTTTCAACAGGACCAATACCGTAGAATTCAAGGTTGCTGTATTCTATTGGTAGCATCCATTCCAATCCAAATGCTGGAATGGAAGGTAAATCTTTTCCAGAAGGAACATAATTTAGTTCAATGTGTAAATCTCCTGATGTTTTAGACACATATGTTAAATTCACTGTTGTATGGTCTGCGTTAGCAAGTTCATATTTGTATACAATTTGTAGCGTATTGTCGTCGAGCTTCTCAGCTGTTTGATCTACGCATTTAGCATATTTACCTGCTACAGCCCATTGAGCACGCTCAAAACCATGCTTGCAACCGCGGTCATTGTCTGTTAGTGCTCGGAATGTAGTGATCAAAGGACGTTTAATCACAAATTCTCGTTCGCCAAGACGGTATGAAATAAGCCCGCATTGTGAATATGAAAAAAGCGTTTCGATCGAAGAGTTACGTGTTCCTGCGTTCCAGCGTCCAATAGTAACAGTGCCATCTTTATGTAATCGTGCATTTGATATTTGCTTAGCTTGTGATTCTGAATTTTTAGTTAATATTGTGTATTGTCCGAACGATAATTCGTATCCTTTTTGTGCCCAACGTGTAGATTTTGCAAGCGTGCACGAAACTTCAAAAGTAATTTCTTCCCCACTGCTTTGATACTGTTCTAATGGCCACTCTATGGGCATTTCAAAATCATTTTCAGGTTCCACATTACACGTATATGGTTGAGACCACATAATTTTGCCGTCAACGCGTAATTTTGCCAAGAATACGTAATTTTCAGTATTCATGAAAAGCTGATGATTTTCTATTCGAACACCATTTTCGTTTGGATATAGTCTTATATTTGCATATTGTTGTTTAGCCTCAATGGCCTTAGGACTTGGTTTTCTATCTGCGAATAATAGACCGTTGCCACAGAATTCATAATCGGTAGGTCGATCATCAAAGTCGCCACCATATGCCAAATGCGTGCTTCCGTCTGGTAGGGTTTGTTTTATTGCCTGATCGATGAAATCCCAAATAAAACCACCTTGGTAATGCGGATACTTTTCAAGAGCAACATACTCGTTCATGTTTCCCAATGAATTCCCCATAGCATGCATGTATTCGCAAGATATATAAGGTTTATCTGGGTTGTTTGACACGTATTTTTCTATTTCATCTGCGTGAGCATACATGCGTGTTTCAATGTCGCTAGTATCGCGCCAAGACTTATCCATAGTCTGCCCTTCGTAATGCACTGGGCGGTGTGCATCTAGAGCATGAGCATGATGATACATAGAACGAAATACGTCTCCACCAAAGGACTCGTTTCCGAGAGACCAAATCAGCACACATGGGTGATTGTAATCGCGTTTAATCATGTTATCGACGCGATTTACGCACGCGGCACGCCATTCATCTCTACTGCCAGGAATAGCGCATTCTGGAGTTATGTTTCCGCGCCCATCTGACCACGTTCCATGTGTCTCTAAATTAGTCTCGTCAATAATATATAGCCCATATTCGTCGCATAAATCGTACCAAGCATCTTGATTAGGATAGTGAGAAGTTCGTACAGCGTTTATATTGTGTTGCTTACAAAAAAGCACATCGGAAACCATGTCATCATATGTGATTGCTCGGCCTCTGTCGCAATTAAATTCATGACGGTTTACGCCTTTGAAAATAATGCGTTTTCCGTTTAATCTCATTATGCCGTTTTCAATATCAAAATGTCTAAAACCAATCGGCTGCACTACATGTTCAATAATATTTGATTCTCTGCTTACAACATCAATATGTAAGTCGTATAGCGCAGGGTATTCAGCACTCCAAGGTAGTGCTTTAGTAATAGTAGTCTGTTTTAGTTCAGTAATCGTTTGTGCAGGTAGCGTGCAGTCCCACAAAATCTCATTATTATTTGTGAATTTATCGTTGCTGTATTTATGATTTGTAATGTAAGTATGCAGTGTAATATCTTTTAAATTGTCTCCTTCTATGTTTGCTCTGAATGCGAGTTTCCCAGTATTTGTATCATTGCTATAATCTGCATCAACATGAAGATTTGATACATGGGTGGAAGGATGTGCACACAGTTCAACGGAACGGAAAATTCCGTGTAGTCTCCAATAATCTTGATCCTCTAGCCATGATGCGCTAGAAAATTCGTAGCACGCTACAACAATACTATTTTCAGAATCTTTTAAAAATTGAGTAATATCAAATTCACTCGGCGTAAAAGAGTCTTCACTATATCCAACAAACTTTCCGTTAATCCATACATAAATAGCTGTTTGTGCTCCATGGAAGGTAATAGTAGCTTTACCTTCTTCGTTCAAAATCTGTTTAAGATTATTTTGTAAAACAAAATGTTTCTTATAAATTGCCACATGATTTAAGGAAGGAACATTTGGTGCTTTAACGTCCTCATGACCATCCCAAGGGTATTGAACGTTAACGTATTGCGGTTTTAATAGACCGTTCATCTGTAAGTGAGATGGAACTGAGATTGTTTGATATGAAGAATCTTCGTAATTTTTAATATCCTCATCTAAGTTTTCAGGGTTGAATACGCGGGAAGAAAGTAGCTTTACTTCCCACGTTCCATTAAGTGACTGTATTGGTGTGGTGTCATTTATTGTGTAATGATGATGTGAATGCGCTGAAATAGTATTAACGGCAAAAACCTGAGGATTTGTTATCCAATCAGTTTTTGCATAGTTGGAAGATATGCAAGTATATGTTGGCTCATCCCAACAAGTATTGTCATTATAAATAGATGGCCTAGCCATTACATGCTCCAAATCGTGTTAGTAAAAGTTAAGAATGCGTATAGATTAATTATGCTTCTGACAGCATAAAACTGTCAGAAGCAATAAAAGCAGATTTAGCTGGTTACCCTTTTGTAGCTCCAATTGCTAAGCCTGATTGCCAGTAGCGTTGCAATGCCAAGAAGAGCAGAATCAGTGGGAATACGACTAGCAAAGATGCGGTAATGACTAGGTTTGGAATAATAGGCATATTGCCACCTTCATTGCCTTGAGCATTCCACTGTGCAAGACCTAATGCCAATGGATACCATTTAGAGTCTTTCAGCATTATCAATGGAAGGAAGTAATTGTACCAAATGGAAACAAATGCGAACAATGACACTGTTACCAATGATGGTTTCATAAGTGGTAATGCAACTTGGAAGAAAATGCGTCCTTCTCCAGCACCATCGATACGTGCTGCTTCTATAAGAGAAGTTGGAACACTTTGCCCTGAAAATGTCCACATTAAATATAGACCAAATGGGTTTAGTAGAGATGGAATTATTACAGCCCAAGGAGTGTTTGTTAAACCAAGTTGCGAGAAAATCAAGAACTGTGGAACTACAAGCAGTACTCCTGGAATTGCCATAGATCCTAAGATGGTTAGCAAAATAAAGTGTTTGCCTTTAAAATTGAGTTTTGCTAGAGCATATCCTCCCATAGTTGCAAACAATACAGAAATGATAGTGCCAATTATTGTGTATAGGACCGTATTTAGAATCCATCGTGCGAAAATGCCATTGTTATATGTAAATACCTCTACTATGTTGTCCCATAGAGCGAATGATGATCCAAATGATAGACCGAATGTAGAAGCAAAATCAGCCTTAGTTTTTGTAGCATTTATGAATAGCCAAACAAATGGAACGAGAGCATATAAGAGATATAGATACACCCAGAATGTCATTATTGGACTCTTCTTTGGATGTTCAACAGTGTAGAACCTCGTGAGTGGAGGCATCGCTGCCTGATTATTTGATGATTTTGTTGTATTAATCATTTGTTCTTCCTTTTGGATGCTTCGTTGCATATTTCGTCTATGGTTAATCAGCGGTGACATTTTTGCGCATATTGCGAATTTGAATCGTAAATGTAACGACAATGACAATAATTGCCATAATCAATGCTGCTGCAGCAGCATATCCCTGTGAAGAGTCACCAAAAGCTAGATTGTAAATGTATAAGTTTGGTGTCCAACTGGTTGTAATGCCAGTGCCTCCAACCATTTTTGACAAAATTTGCGGCTCGTTGAAAAGCTGTACACTACCTATTATTGAGAAGATAGTAGTTATAGCCAGTGAGCCTCTAATCTCTGGAAGCTTGATATAACGATCTATTTGGCGATAGCTTGCTCCGTCAATTACAGCAGCTTCGTAAAGATCTGGTGAAATAGCCTTTAATGAAGAATAGAAGATGAGCATGTTATATCCAATAGCAGCCCAGCTAATCATTACTCCGATAGAAATCATGATAAATGAAGGAGAAAATGGATTTATATCAGTATGAGATATTTCATTAAAATTCTTAAACAGACCATACCTAGTTCCAAGGATGAACCCCCACATTAATGTGGAGATAACACCAGGAACAGCGTATGGAATGAATATTGAGATTCTGCACCAGTTTGTACCATATAGACGTTTCGAATCGATAGCAAGCGCTAGACAAATGGAAATTATTAACATTAGAGGGACTTGGATTGCTGTAAATATGAGGACGCGTGCAATACCCTGCCACAATAGTGGATCTCTCAAAAGTTCGAGATAGTTTTTTGCGCCGACAAACACGGTTCCGCCAATTAATTGGTGTCCAAAGAAACTAATGTACATCGAGTATACAAGTGGAATAATAAACACGAAGGTAAAGAGAAGCAAAAATGGAAGCACGAACATCCAACCAGCAGCTCCTTCGCGTTTAATTCCATTGCGTTGCCGTGTTAAATTCGCTCGTTTATTTTTAGAAGTGTTCAATATCATTGCTTTCCCCCAATGTAAAAACTTTTCAGTTAAATTAGGTGCTGTTGGTGTTGTAGCACCAACAGCACCTTAAATGGTAATGAGTTTATTTGCTATTATTAGTAAACATTATTTGCTTACTGTGAAGCCCTGTTTGTTTCCATAGTCGATGCACAGCTTAGCCCAGTTTTCTAGCTGAGTTTGCAGTGATTCGCCTTTGGCTACTTTTGCATAATCCATATTGTCACCATATAGATCACGCACTTTTTCCATGAACGGAAGGTACTGCCATCCTTCTCCTACTTTTTGAGCTGAATCGGCAATAGGCTCACGGTACTTCTGGTCTCCGAAGTAAGGGTCAGTAGAAGAGAGGAATTCGTTATTCTTAAGTACGGAAACATTTGGAGGGAATACTCCAGCATCAACGCGTGCTTTTACGCCTTCCTTATCGTAGGCAAGGAAGTGCAAGAATTTCCAAGCCCATTGATGATTCTTTGCTTTCGCTGGAATAGCAAAGCCAGAGCCGCCGTTTTCTGCGCTCAACTGTTCGCCCGCTTTCCATTGAGGCATAGGGGCAACACGGAAGTTTCCAGATTGTTTTGGAGCGCGATCTTTAATGCTAGAGGTGAACCATCCTCCTATGATTTGTGTTGCAATAGTTCCATCGTTTAAAGCTCTGTTCCAATCATCGGACCAAGTTTTGATATTAGTTGCGATTAAGCCTTCCTGAATCATCTTCTGATAGTAAGATACAGCTTCCTGCATCTTTGGATCTTTTACGTTAATGTGAGCAGTGGTTCCGTTAACCTTAAATGGATGCCCTCCAGCTTGCCATACAAGGGATAGCAATGTGAAGATATCGCTTGCGTCATTTGTTATGTAGTACTTGTCTCCGAGTGCTTTTACTTTCTTAGCTGCTTGGTAATATTCTTCCCAAGTTTCTGGTACTTTGCTTACTCCTGCTTTTTCTAATATTGCCTTATTGTAGAACATGACGCTTGGGCCGTAATCCATTGGAATTGCGTATGGCTTATTGTTGAAGCTGATGTCCTGCCATGCGCCTTTCACAAATGTGCCTTTATCATTATTTGCGCCAAGAGTACTTAAATCTACAAGTTTATTTTGAATTGCGAAATAAGGAACCGTCAAGTACTCAAATTCCATAACGTCTGGAATTCCCGATCCAGCTTGAATGGCTGTATCCAGAGCCTGATAAGCGTCTGTTACAGTTTCTACTTTAATTTTTACGTTTGGATATTTCTTTTCAAATATTGCTGCTGCTGCTTTTGTTGGTGTTGTATTACCAGTCCACACAGTGAGGTTAACAGGTGTTTTAGTATCAACTTGCGCTGATGAACTCGAGTTATTGGTGTTACCGCATCCAGCAAGCGATAGTAGAGCGGCGCTCGCTGCTGCAATGATGCCAATAATTTTCTTTCCACTATGCATGGCGCTTCCTTTCTTTGAAGCTTTACTTGTCGACTTTGACGAGTTGTGTATTGATTGCCGGCGGCATCTATGTCGTAGGAACATTCAATGTTAACTATCTTAACAAATTATTTATTTGTTGTAAAGTCCAAGAAATATACAAATACTTGTGTGTATATTGGGATGAAATTATTGTTAATAATTATGGTAATTATGCCTAGCGCGTATGTGTTACAGCTGGCTACAATGGTTGAGAGTGTACAATATAGTTTATTGTGAAATTTTGTTGTGAGTACATGTGCTGACAACATTTTTCCTGATGATTTGGCCTATTGGTGGGATGGTACGATGTAGTACTTACTTTCAGTATGCTGCAACAGCCCTATACTTGAGGAGTGTCATGTTTGGAACAACTGATGATAATGCCTTGTCTTGCTTTCTATCACCTTCTATGACAGTTACTAAAAAACATGAACCCGCTGATGTACGAATCAATAATCGCATGATGGTTTTTGGACAAATTTTTTCATCATGTCCTATGTCTAGAGCACAAATTGGTAGGAAAACTGGATTATCGCGAGTTGCTGCGTGCGAAGTCGTGTCTGACATGTTAGATAAACACTTTCTGATGGAAAATGGATATGAACAACCAACGCGACCTGGTAAAAAAGGAACTTTAGTAAGTGTAGATGATCAATATTGGAATGTGGTTGTTCTGGACTTATCAATGCCATTTTTGTTGCAAGCTGCTGTAATGAATTTACGCGGTGAAATTGTAACTAGAGTTGAAAAATCCTTTGATAAAATTACTGCTATTACGCCTGAAACTGTAATTGCTTTGGCTGAGTCACTACTTGATGGTGCCTCACATATACTTGGTTTTGGTGTTGCTGTCCCAGGTATTGTTGATGAAGATGGTGTAGTAGTTGAAACTGCGAATTTTGGGTGGAAGAATGTGCCTTTGCGCAAGATGTTTCAACAACATTTTGGTAAGTTCTGTACGGTAGATAATGATGCGAATAGTGCTTTGATCGGTGAACGTTTTTGTGGAGCTGGCAGAGCAACTGGCATTTTTGTTCAAATCGCTGTTGGCGTAGGCGCAGCATTGTTAATCGATGATTCGCTCGTTTTGGGGAGTCATCATGCTGCAGGTGAAATCGGTCACGTAGTTGTTGATCCAGATGGTCCACAATGCACGTGTGGTAAGCGTGGTTGTTTAGAGACTTTTATATCTGCAGCAAACTTACGAAGAAGAATTAATGAGAATCCTTTAGACAGGACGACAATGCTACAGGAAGCAGGTCGTTCACTTGGACATGTGCTTGCTCCGTCTGTTAGCTTACTTGATTTAGATGATGTTTTTGTATACGGTTCAAAAGATATTGTTGACGATATATTTTTAGATGCGACTGAATGTGCAATTAATGCCGAAGCCGCCTCAACATTACAAAACCATTCTATTCGTGTGCAACAATGTTCTTGCGGTGATGACATAGTTTTACGTGGTGAGAGCATTGCTGTTGTGCAGGCAGTGCTTCGAAATGCAAATGAGTATAAAAAAGTGCCCCCTGTGGGACTCGAACCCACAACCCAAGACTTAAAAGGACTCTGCTCTGCCAATTGAGCTAAAGGGGCAACAAATGCCAAGTATACTACATTTTGTAGACTAATCCAACTTATGGCTACATGTAGCGTGTGTTTTGTGGCAAGTTGCTGCAAAATTGCAGGCAAAAATCACAAATTGATCTGTCCTAATTCTTCAAGTTTTTCTTTAATCTGAGTTGCAGTCGGCTCAACCATAAAACTTCCATCGCTAAAAGTAACGACAGGAATATGCTTCTGCCCACTAATATCAATAGCCTTTTGTTCGGCGCCTTCTTCAGATTCAATGTTATGCCAAGTAAAAGCAGCATTAAACTTATTAAGCGCAGCTTTAGCTCTGATGCAATCGCCACACCAATCTGCTCCATAAACATCAATCAATGGCGAGTTCTCCATACGCAATACCCCCAATTCAATTTCTGATTACAAAATTAACTTACAAAAGTATTGTATTAAAATGCTAATATTTACGTGATTTTTGCTTACTGTAGCAACAGTCTTCGTTACATTCTAATCAACTGTCCCTTTAATTTCATAGTCTTTATTATATGAATATAGTTATGGATTTAGATTTGATTATATGGTCCACTGTTGGCACAGTTGTTTTAGCAGTGCTTTTAGTGACTGCGGCAGTTGTGCTGAGAATTATCAGTAAGTCGCGAGGTCCTTTAATACCTACTAGCAAAGATAATCCACTGCCTAGCGTAGCTAAAAGTGATAGCAATGTTGAGCCATCTGCGCCTGAAAACGTTGCCTCTCGAGTTACAAGATTGCGCTCTAAACTTGCTAATAGTGCGAATCCTTTTGGTCGTGCTCTGTTCAATATATTGAGCAAAGATAATCTTAGTGAAGACGATTGGCAAAATGTAGAAGATACGCTTTTAATGGCAGATGTTGGAGCACAGGCAAGTGATGAATTGGTTGAATCACTTAGAAAAGATGCTAGGATTTCTGGAACAGCAAGCGCACAAGATGTACGTGAAATACTTCGTGCAAAATTGCTGGATATCGTTGGTGCCAAAACAGATAGAAGCCTAAATGCGGATTCTTCTAAAGCTCATAAGCCAAGCGTAATCATGATGGTTGGTGTAAATGGCACTGGTAAAACAACTACTGCTGGAAAGCTTGCGCGACTAATGGTTTCTAAAAATCGTTCTGTAATATTAGCTGCAGCAGATACTTTCCGCGCTGCAGCTGCAGACCAGCTTGAAACTTGGGCAAATGCTGTAGGTGTTAAAATCGTTCGATCCGAAAAAGACGGTGCAGATCCGGCTTCTGTAGCATTTGACGGTGCCGCCAAAGCTAAGGAATCCAATTCAGATGTTTTGATTGTAGACACGGCTGGAAGGCTGCAAAATAAGGCAAATCTTATGGACGAGCTTGGCAAAATTCGCCGAGTTATTGAAAAAACTGTTCCTGTAGATGAAGTCCTTTTGGTTCTTGATGCTACAACTGGTCAAAATGGCATGGTCCAGGCAAAAGTTTTTGCTGAGGCAATTGGAATTACAGGTGTGGTTTTAACTAAGTTAGACGGTTCCGCGAAAGGCGGTATCGTGGTTTCTGTTCAAAAAGAGTTAGGCGTTCCTGTGAAGCTTGTCGGATTGGGAGAAGGTCCAGACGATCTAGCTCCATTCGATCCAGAAAGTTTTGTGGATGGAATATTGGATTAATCTATCGTAATTAGTTATTAATCACGCAGCGCCAGTTGAGTAGAATATAAAAGAACATATAAAATAGAATATTGAAGACATAACCGCCGAGGGTTGTGTATTGTGAGGTGAAAGATGACCGCAATGGATCCGCAATGGGCATTATTGGCCGCTGCTTTAGTGTTTATAATTACGCCAGGGATTGCTCTATTTTATGGCGGTCGCGAACGAGCAACATCTATGGTCAACATGATGATGCTTTCTGCTGGAGCTATTGCGGTAACAACCATAGTTTGGACGCTATGGGGATGGTCAATGGCTTTCGCTGGTAAAGACATGATTGGCGGCGTTGTGGGTGATCCTGTGAGTGGTTTGCTTCTACGTGATTCAATGGTTGCAGATCATGGAATTTTTACTTCTATGGACGCAAACACAGGCTTGTCGGGCGGAGGTATTCCAGCAGCCTTTAGATTAGCGTGCGCTGTCGTAGCGGTTGCTCTTATTACTGGTGCGTTGGCTGGACGCGTAAAATACGCAATTTGGCTTATATTCGTGGCGGTATGGGTCACTTTAGTATTTGCTCCTCTAGCGCATATGGTTTGCGGAGGGGGATTGCTTTCTCCTAATGGCGCAATATCACAAGCTTTAGGAATTCAAGTACATGATTTTGCTGGAGGATCGTTGTTGCATCTGACTGCAGCAGTTTCTGCGCTTGCAATCGTGCTAATTATTGGTGGTCATGCGCACTTCCCGTTAAAGCGATTTGTGCTTCATACCAAATCCTCTACTGTTCAAGGTAACAGTAGTAATAATTCTGAGCATAAGGGGAATTTGGTTCGTGCATTGTGGGCTGACGTTGCGAGATTTAGTAAATTAGAGACTAATACGGGTTCATCATCTTCTAAGGCAGAAGATTCTAATGGTTCTGTTGAAGCTGTTAGTGATGTTGCTGATAATTCTGTAAATGTTCTAAAACGCCATCCGCATAATGTACCGTTTGTTGTTCTGGGAATTTTTATTATTTGGTTTGGCTGGCTTGGCTTAATGATTGGATCTTCTGTAGGTCTTCCTGGAGTTGCTGGATATGCTTGGGTTTCATCCACTATTACAGCATCTGCTTCTATGCTTGCTTGGGGTGTTACAGAGCGTTTGCGTTCAGGTTGTTTTACTGCTGTTGGCGCCGCGTCTGGAATTATGGCGGGTTTGGCCGCTAGTTCTGCCGCTGCAGATGTGATTGCGCCTTTATGGGCAATGGTATTAGGAGTTATTGTTGGTGTCGTTACATGCCTTGCAACGCATTCTAAGACTTTTGCGCGTTATGATGGAGCGCTTCATGTTGTGAGCGTGAATGGCATCGCTGCTCTTATCGGTATTTTTGCAGTGGGATTATTTGCTGATAGTAGCGGACTGTTTTGCGTTGGTGACTGGCATCAGCTTATCGCTCAGATTTGTTTACTTGTAATCACTGTTCTTTATTCCGGTGCAGTTACTGCCTTAGTTGCATTTGGTTTAGAGAAGCTTTTTGGTTGGAGAATATCGGAAGCTAAAGAGCGTAAGGGTGTTGATTTAGCAGATCAGGGTGAGCGCGCATATGACTTTTCGAGTATTGCTCAAGCTAGAGCTGGAGCTGTTGTAGAAGTTGCTGATTCTGAAGAAGGGAAAACCCAAGTGGCAGTTCTTACTCCAGTAGCTATTTCTGTTGATGAATCAGTTGTAGACGCAGATGGTGATTCTGTAGATGCAGATGGTGATTCAACGGTTGCTGGCGATAATTCAGCTCATTCTGATGATAATGTTTCTGCTCAATCGCAAGACGAAGTTGAATTGGGCGAAGAGAAAATTGAAACTGAAAATGATGGAAAAGAGTCAGAAAATTCAGAAGAATCTGATTCTAGTTCTGTGGAAAATAAGTCAGATAAATCTAGAAGTAATTCTAAGAAATCTCAAAAGAAGCAATAAAATATCAAAGTTTGTGTAAAGTAATCCCCCATTGGTGTGAATATCTCAAGATTATGACACACACGGGCTAAGTGATGTGGATAAAAACTTTGAGTTATCCACATTTTAGGCGTGTTGCTGTGTGTATCTCAAAAAGTTATACACAAATGGGGGATAACATTGTGGATATCCTGCGGATAACTTTTCCAAAAACAATTTTGATTTGCAATTGGCAAATATTTATGATAGCGAAATAAAAAGGAAAAGTCGCAAGCTACCGAACATCAGATTTAGAAAAGTAATGTAATAAGTAATAAAAATAATAAAAGTAATAAAAATAATAGTTTTATTAAATACTTAATCTAATAAGTTTTTTCGACAGTACAATAGTGCATTATGACAATAGCCAAGAGTAACGCAGCTACCAATAGACAAGAAGATAAAGAATCTGCTATAAACAAAAAAGATTTACTAAAGCATATATTTTCTCTAGCTATTCCTACATTTGGACAGCTTATTGCAGAGCCAGCGTTTGTTTTAATAGACACCGCAATAGTAGGTCATTTAGGCAAAACGCAACTTGCAGGGCTTTCAATAGGATCAACTGTGCTTTTAACAACAACGGGACTATGCCTGTTTTTGGCATACAACACCACAAGCCAAGTCGCGAGACTATTGGGTGCTGGGAAAAATCGTCAAGGACTAAGCGTTGGAATGGACGGTCTATGGCTGGCTCTTGGGTTAGGTGTTGTTTTAACGCTTGTTTTAATGGTGTTCGCAGGTCCGCTTTGTCAAAGCTTTGGTGCAAGTGGAGATACGCTTAAAAACGCGATTATTTACACTCAAACTGTTATGCCAGGATTGCCTGCGATGCTACTAATTTACGCGGCAAATGGCATATTCAGAGGACTTAGCAAAGTAAAAATCACACTTTTTGCTGCAATAAGTGGAGCTGTGCTAAACGCTATTTTAGATATTCTATTTGTGTTTGGAATGAATCTTGGCATTTTTGGATCTGGAATAGCAACAATGATAGCGCAATGGTATATGGGTATTGTTTTAACGCTTCCAGCGATTTTTTGGGCAGCTCGCGAAAAAGCACGTTTGCGTCCGCAAGCGCATAGCATACTTAAAAGCGCTGGAAGTGGTATTCCGCTGTTTATACGCACATTGGCGTTGCGCGCGTGCATGGTTGCAACTGTTGCAGCGGCTGCTCGTCTTGGAACAAATACTTTAGCCGCATACCAAGTTGCAAATTCTTGCTGGAATTTTGTTATGAACATATTAGACGCTATAGGGATTGCTGCTCAAACAATAGTCGCCTCTGCGCTTGGAGCTGGATTATTAAAACGCGCTAACATAATCACAAAAATATGCGCACAAGTAGGAGCATTAAGTAGCGTAATCGTTGGAATTTTGATGATATTTGCAGGATGGCTACTATCCCCGTTATTTAGCCCAAACGTAGAAATACAACTTTTAGTTTCGATAGGAATGACGATTCTTGGAATTTTCTTGCCGTTATCTGGATTTATGTGGGCGCTAGACGGAGTGCTAATCGGAGCTGGAGATCACAAGTATTTGGCCAAATCGTGCTCGATTACAGCTATTGTGTACCTTCTTGCGATTAGTGCAATGTGCTTCGTAAATATAGCTTTCTGCTCTACTGACATAATTAGAACCGTGTCATTGTGGGTGGCTCTGAACCTTGTATACATTGGTGGAAGAGCTTTAGGAAATTCTCATAGGGTTAAAACAGATGATTGGATGAAGTCTGCAAGTCTGTAAGTATGTAAATATGTGAAATATTCAAATATGTGAAATATTCAACTTGCGACTTGTGTTGGTTTATATCAACTTTTGTTGGTGTGCTCCGTGCGGGCGTTTATACTCGATTCTATGGCAGGTAATGATATGTGGAAGTCAAGTAGAAATGACGCAAACCAGTCAGGCAACGCATCATATAACAGTATTTTGTTTGACAAGGTTCCGCCTCACGACGAAGACGCGGAAATGGCCGTTTTAGGTGGAATGCTAATGAGCAAAGATGCCATTGGCGAAGTTTCGCAAATCCTAGAAACAGCAGATTTTTATGTGCCAAAACACCAAACAATTTACGACGCGATCATAAGCTTATTTTCTGGTTCACAACCAGTAGATGTTGTTTTAGTCGCAAACGAGCTTCTAAAAGACGAAAACCTGGAGAAAATTGGTGGAGCAGACTACCTGCATAGTCTAGTTGCATCAGTTCCAACAGCTGCAAACGCGTTATATTACGCGGATATTGTACACAAAAATGCGATTTTGCGAAATGTGATTGCTGCTGGAACAAAGATTGCGCAAATGGGGTATTCTGCCACGGGAGATCAAGCAGAAGACGTTGTAAATCTTGCACAATCCGAAGTTTACGAGATGAGTTCTGGCAAAGTTCACCAGGATTATTCTGCTATTGGTCCTGTTGTTCAAGATGCTCTCGAACAATTAGACAAGTTGCAAATGTAACGAGATTGAAAAAGGCGTTCCAACAGGATTTAGAGATATTGACGACATGACGCAAGGCTTGCAACCAGGGCAAATGGTAGTCGTAGCTGGTAGGCCTGCAATGGGAAAGTCAACTCTTGGAATCGACTTTGCGCGTTCTGCAGCGTTGCATCACAATATGACAACAATCGTGCTTCTCGCTAGAAATGAACAAATTGGAGCTTGCTCAAAGGATAATTGCAGCCGAAACGGATATTCCAATGACGGCAATGCATCGCGGGACTTCAGAAGACATTACAACAGATAGATGGAAATCTAAGCTAAATGCGTTTTGGTCAAGCAAATGAAAGACGCTCCGCTTTTTATAGACGACTAGCCCAAATATGAGTCTTATGGAAATTCGCGCAAAATGCAGGCGACTAAAGCAAACGAACGATCTAAAGCATTGGTTGTAATCGACTATTTGCAACTTATGACTTCTGGAAAGAAAGTTGAATCGAGGCAGCAAGAGGTCTCGGAGTTTTCGCGTGCATTAAAGCTTTTAGCAAAAGAGCTAGAAGTGCCAGTTGTTGCGCTAAGCCAGCTAAACCGCGGACCAGAAATGCGAAACGATAAAAAGCCTCAGCTTTCAGATTTGCGCGAATCGGGATCTATTGAACAGGATGCTGACGTTGTGTTTCTTGTGCATAGACCTGATTTTCTACAACAAAGAAGATCGTCCAGGCGAAGCAGACATTATTATGGCAAAGCATCGTAATGGCCCTACAGAAACATTTAAGTCTATGCTTTTCTTGGAGCAACGTCTAAGTTTAAAGATATGCCGCAAGGATACCAGCCGCAATCATATTCGCAAGGTAATGATGCTCAAGGTTATGATTCGCATCAGTCTCAGGCATATCAGCAGTAGAGTTAATAGGGGGATTGATGATCGTCAAAAATAAAGTGGTAAAACGCAATGTTGTTTTGGATTCATAATGCCAGCTGTAGGGAAACTGGTTAGGATGATTTCGCGCGCGACAAACCACGGAGGAAGTGCTTTACCAGGCAAAGTTGTGGAAACACTAGACCCTGGGTTTTTGGCTAGAGACGCTAGGAAAATTACCTTATGGTGTTGTGTTAATTTCTGGAACTAACGCGTAAAACCACTACAACTCGCATGGTTGCGTCTATGCTTAGAGATGCTGGATTGCGCGTGTTTACAAATCCTACGGGATCGAATTTTACACGCGGAGTTGTAGCAGCATTGGTGCAAGAAATGCCTGTTTTTGGCACAAAGTTAGATGCGGATATAGCTGTTTTAGAGCTTGATGAAGCTTATGCGGTGCATTTTGTAAATCAAATAAAGCCGCGCTATTCGCTTCTTCTAAACGTTATGCGAGATCAGTTAGATAGATTTGGCGAGATTGACACTACAGCTAAATTGTTGAGTAATGTTGCGCGCGCGACTAAGCAGGTAGTTGTGCTAAATCGAGAAGATCCGCGAATTTCTGCGCTTTCTAAAGACGTTTTGTCGCCTTGTAAAGTAAAGTATTTTGGTTTGGACGAATCGCTAAGAAGCATGTTTCCAACCGACGACGATTTGCATAGTGATTTGGGTTGCGATTTTAATGGCGATTCGCGTAATCTTCCGCATGCAGATGTTGTGTTGGCAAAAGTTGATGGCAATAAGGCCGATTTTTTGATTGATGGGCGCAGAAAGACTACTAGCGTTAAGTTGCGAGGCGTGTATAACGTTTTTAACGCTGCTGCTGCGTCTACGATTGTGCGAGCGATTTTGGCGGATGCTGCTAAAAAAGATGCAACGCTGGCAAAATTTAACGACGATGCGCTTATGGATGCGATTTCTCGCGTAACGCCAGCGTTTGGGCGAGGCGAAGTAATCGAAGTTAACGGCGCTCCTGTGGAGCTTGTTCTAGTGAAAAATCCTATTGGATTTAGACTTGCACTCGCCTCGTGTGAGCCTGAAAATCACGATACCATGATTGCGATTTGCGACGAATATGCGGACGGGCGAGATATGAGCTGGCTGTGGGACGTTGATTTTACGAGCCTTAGTGGCGTTGGAGTCGCTTGCGTTTCTGGTACGCGCGCGTGGGATATGGCTTTGCGTTTGCAATACAACAAAGTTGCTTCTAGAAATGTGAACACCGATTTAGAAGAAGACGTTAAAGCCTTTGTAAATGGTGATTTTAGTAGCAATGCTAAAAACGCAAAACGCATATATTGCACATACACTGCAATGCTTCGCGTGCGAGATACATTGGGGCAAATCGCAAGCGTTAAAGACGTTGGAGTTGGAAAGTAAAGAAAGTAGTCGTAATGAATAATATGAGTGATGTTAGTCAAGCGAATACTGTAGTTGCAAGCAAAGCCGAAAATCGCGTGCTAGACATTGTGTCGCTATACCCAAAAGACATGAATATTTACGGCGACTATGGCAATGTGCTTACGATTATGCGTCGAGCGGAATTGTATGGTTACAAGCCCGTGTTGCACGAGTACAACGTTGGTGATGCTTGGCCAAAGCGAGTAGATATGATTCTTGGCGGCGGCGGCCAAGATCATGGTCAAAGCAGAGTT
>QWCD01000042.1_pt1 | contig 49713 bp, 36 predicted proteins | sample 1972461 | NCBI WGS metagenome assembly QWCD01 (sample SAMN09866717, study PRJNA288562) | Human vaginal metagenome isolate term4_vaginal, whole genome shotgun... | isolation source: vagina | host: Homo sapiens | place: USA: California | reverse complement strand
CCGAAAAACATTTGTTTCGTTGAGTACAAACATAAGTTTTTCGGGCAAAGGTAGTAAAGCAAGAATGCTACACAAAGGCGGCTAATATTGGATGCTTACTTTATAGAGACCTTTATATGATTCTTTAAAAGTTTTATTACGCATTATTGTAGTAGAAAAAAAGGCAGCCACCCATTTTCACACGGATAGCTACCTATTTTAGTATATCGTTAAGCTAAAAAACTTAATCTTTGTTAGCACGTTTACGCTCTTGATGGTCAAGAATAATCTTACGCATACGAATATTTTCTGGTGTTACCTCTACATACTCATCTGCCTTGATGTATTCCAAACACTCTTCAAGACTCATTTCTGTCTTAGGAATAACACGAGCCTTTTCGTCAGATCCTGATGCACGAACGTTGGTAAGCTGTTTAGCCTTAGTTACGTTGATAACAAGATCGTTATCATGAACGTGTTCACCCACTACTTGTCCACCGTAAACCTCTTCACCCGAGTCGATAAAGAACTTACCACGATCTTGCAACTTATCAATAGCGTATGCGAAAGCAGTACCATTTTCAAGCGCAAGCATAGAGCCATTGGTGCGACGAGTAATCTCGCCCTTAAATGGTTGGTAATTCTTATAGCGATGAGCCATAATAGCCTCTCCCTGACTAGCAGTAAGCACATTGGTACGCAAACCGATGATACCACGTGAAGGGATTTCAAAAGTGATATTAACACGCTCACCCTCTGCGTCCATACCTAGCAAATCGCCCTTACGACGCGTTACCATATCAATCATTTTACTAGAGAAGTCGGTTGGCACATTAATGGTAAGCTCTTCGATAGGCTCACATTTCTGACCGTTAATCTCCTTATAGATAACTTGTGGCTGACCTACTTGAAGTTCATAACCCTCACGGCGCATGGTTTCGATAAGTACAGAGAGGTGTAGCACGCCACGTCCACTAACGATCCACTTATCTGTAGCACCCTCGAAAGGACGAACACGCAACGCAAGATTTTTCTCTAGCTCTTTCTCCAAACGATCGTTAATGTGGCGAGAAGTACAGAATTTGCCTTCCTTACCAAAGAATGGAGAGTCGTTAATAGTGAAAAGCATACTCATAGTAGGCTCATCAACAGCAATAGGTGGCAATGCTTCTGGGTTATCAAAGTCGGCAATGGTATCGCCAATTTCAAAATTATCCAAGCCTATAACAGCACAAATATCACCACTCTCTACAACATCTGTCTTAACATGCCCCATACCTTCAAAGGTATGTAGCTCTTTAATCTTAGTGCGTTCTTTAGAGCCATCACGGTGGCAAACAGTGATATTCTGCCCATCTTTCAAAACGCCACGATGCACACGACCTACAGCAATACGACCCGTATATGAAGAATAGTCAAGCGATGTGATCAACATTTGTGGAGTACCCGCTAGCTGCTTTGGAGCAGGAATAGCCTCAACGATAAGATCAAGTAAGTAGTCAATATTATCAGTTGGTTGCTTCCAGCTCTTAGCCATCCAACCATTCTTTGCCGAACCATATACAACAGGGAAGTCGAGCTGCTCTTCTGTTGCATTAAGATCACACATAAGGTCGAATACCATTTCGTATACTTCTTCAGGGCGACAGTTAGGCTTGTCCACTTTGTTAATAACAACAACTGGCTTCAATCCTATTTCCAATGCCTTTTGAAGCACGAAGCGGGTCTGTGGCATAGGACCTTCAAAAGCATCCACAAGGAGCAAACAACCGTCAGCCATATTCAACACACGCTCTACTTCACCACCGAAATCAGAGTGTCCTGGAGTATCTAGAATATTAATCTTTGTACCTTTCCAATTGATACTAACATTCTTTGAGAGAATGGTAATACCTCGCTCTCGTTCCAAGTCATTAGAATCGAGAACTTCCCCACTGTTGTTTTGTCCGTCACGGAATAACTTACCAGCGAGCATCATCTTGTCAACCAAAGTTGTTTTACCATGGTCAACGTGCGCAATAACTGCGATGTTACGAATATCTTGCATGAATTTACCTTAAAAAGATTTTTCTTAAAATCAAATGCAAAAGTACGAAGAAAAAGTGGTAAATACTTGTAATCAACATAAAAAGTCGTACCTTTGCAGCGCATTTTCGGAAAGCCCGATGCATTTGAGATTGTAACCCGCTGTGATTAATGACGGTTGAGCAATCGAAAAATGTAATTGCAAACAAATAATTAATCCATTTTAAATCATGTATTTAAACAAAGAAAAAAAGCAAGAAATCTTCGGACAGTATGGTAAGGCACAAAAGACTACAGACACTGGTTCTGCAGAAAGCCAAATCGCTCTTTTCTCTTATCGTATCAAGAACTTGACCGAGCATGTTAAGAAGAACCGTAAGGACTACGTTACTACTCGTTCAATTACTCGTCTAGTAGGTAAGCGTCGTGCCCTCCTAAACTATTTGTACAAGATAGATGTTGAGCGCTACCGTGCTATCATCAAGGCACTAGGTCTTCGTAAGTAAGCTATTGCTAAGAAAATAAAGAAAGTGGCTAGGAAGTTTTTTCTAGCCACTTTTTGTTTCTATCAGCTATCGGAACTAGCAAACAGTAATAACAGCTTTAATCACTTAATACTATCTTCCACACATAAACTTAAAAGGACAATAGCCACATAGCTTGAGGTTGTCTGTTGGAGTAAACGGTTTTGTTTCATCATAAAGACTTTCTAATACAGAAGCTAAGTTTTCCATAAACTCTTTATGATATTTTGAAACATCAGTTACTTCTTCTTTATCAATACAAACAATAGGGGAATAATCTTTTTTGCTAGCATATTGAATAAAGAGCAAAGCAGGTGTAACTGGCAAATGGTGAGGATTAAAGTTAGCAGGCAAAATTCCATTTTGTATTTTTACTTTATTCTCAGCCATTAGTAAGCTATAAAGCATTGATTGCATAACATAATCACTCTTCTTGTCTAACAATTCAGGACTAAAGATAGAAGGAATATCAGGCATAGGCTTTGCTTCTGCTCTACCTGTTTTATAATCAACAACACGTAGGCGTTTGATAGTGGTATGATCGCCTAAGGCATAAGTAGCCATATCTAATCTATCGACACGCCCTCCTACCCGTTTTTTGTAAAGCTGCCCTGCAATATTTACCTCAACATCATCTTCTACATCAAACTCATGTGCAAGGACTTTAATAGGAGCAACTGCCTGATCAAGGCGTAGTAACTGTAATAAATACTTCTTAATTACTTCTTTGTTGAGAAGTTGTAAACCATTAAGGTTTAATTTATTACCCTTTAAGAAGTCTTTCCTATTAAAGAGTTCTGAAGCAATAGCCTGATCAATTATGCTATTGAGCATATTTGGTTTAGCAAGTATTGTTCCTATGGTAGCAGCAGAAACCTCTTCCCCTTTAAATATATCTTTATACATAAGTTCGGCAGCTTTATGAAAGATGTTTCCAAAGACACGGTTATCAATGCTATCTTCATCAACAATATCTTGCGTATCAATACCTACTACATATTTATAATAGAACTTCACAGGGCAAGCAATAAAAGTATTAATAGCAGTGGGTGAAAACTTAGAGATATGCAAGAGTTTTGCCATAACTCGCCTATCTTTCGTTATCGGTTCGGCTATGAAATTATGTTGCTCTTGTCCTGCTTTAAGCACATAGCGGTGGATTTTGCGCTCAGTTTTTGTCCACTCTACCATAAACTGCAACATAAATCTACTCATTTCTCCTGTCTTTATTCCTTGTGTTGAGTTATTATAAAGAATAGTTACATCGCTTGCACGCTGAATGAGACGATGAAAATAATAGCTAAAGATAGATATTTTATTATTTACTGTAGTTAGTTCAAAGGCGTGGCGAATGGCATGAGGAATGAATGAAGCATCGTCCACTCCCTTTGGCATATTACCCTCGTTGCATGAAAGGATAAGTACATGATCAAAGTCAAGGTTACGCGTTTCTAGTACACCCATTATTTGCACACCTTGTGCTGGTTCGCCATGGAAAGGCACGCTAGTAGCATTGATTAGTTGAACAAGTAAGCGACGGAAAATAATAATATCATGATCAAGATAATAGGAGCCATCTTCTTGCACTGTCATCAAGTCGACAAACTTACTAAGCAGCGTGTACATTCTAAATACCGATTCTTGGAATAATGGGTCGGCTTGTGTGCGCCCATTAATTCCCACTTGCCTAATAATATTGGCAAGCCATTCCACAAAAGCTAGCATATTCTGTGCATCGTGAGGATGATAGTCCATACCCTCCCACAATACATAAAATTGTTTTTCTTCATTTATCTGTTGGAGAAGTTCTTCTGCATTGCTCCAAACATATTTTGCGTAAGGGTGGCGAAGAACACGATTAGCATAGCGAAGTCGGAAACGTTGCTCGGTAAGCGAATAGCCATCCACTTGAAGCTTAATAATCTGCGTTACGAAAGAGGAGATAAGCGATTGCTGTAGAGGGTATCCTGTGGTAACGTTTAACGTTTCTACCTCCGTTGGAATACAATGGATTACTGTTTGCAATAAGTTTTCATCACATAATACAATAGCTGTCTTTCGTCCATCAAGATAACGATCATTCTCTTTAAGCCATTGCGTGATATAGCGTGCTTGCATATTTTCTGTAGGCGAGGCTATAAATGAAATATCTTTATCCCTGTCAAGATTACTAAAAATGGTATGATCATTATCTTTTAGCTCATTCGGAAATTTCTCTAACCATCGTTGAATATATCTACCAGCTTCGCGCCCTGTTTTGAGATAGTAATTATCGTAATCCCAATAAAATGCTGCTTTATCGGCTTCATTTAAGAAAGTAAATAAGCGTTGTTCTACCTGCTGTAACACATTAAAGCCGATAAAGATATAACGATCATAAGGCAAAGTAAGATTATTGTTTTCTATCACATCACGATATAACATACCCTCATAAGCCATACCTTGCGTGCGAAGACGGCGTTTATACTCGGTGTAAATATCAAAAAGCTTATTCCAAAACTCATGAAAACGCTTACGCAAGCTGTCCTCATCGGTATTAATATTGGTGAAAACCTTTTGTAGTTCGGCTATCTGTTCTGGTGTGAGATAGTCGAGCGACTCCATTTCTTTATTGGCACTTAGCAAGCCAAAAACCTTCTCTGCAGGCGCTAAGTTTTTGTCTATATCATCAAAATCGGCAAGAAGTAACTCTCCCCAACCATAGAATTGGTCAAGGGTCTCGGTTTTCTTCGTAATGTCCATATACACCTTATGCAAAATGCAGATATTCTTGATAGAGTCGGAAACTGTGAGCGTTGATTGCTCACGAAAGAATTCGGAAATAGTAATGTAGGCTGGCGACCACACAGGACTGTCTGATATTCGTGCTATTTCTTGATTAAGAAACAATGCCGCACGCTTATTAGGAAAAACTACAGCAATGCGTGCTAAACCATTAGGATACTTATTTAATAAGTCTTTGGCAACGTATGATAAGAAAGATTTCATGATTTATTAAGAATAGAAAAATTAAACAGACAGAATTTCACCACGCATTACATACCACAGATACCCTGTTACCTTCTGATGCCCCATTTGCTGAAGCAACTGAATATAACGACGCACTTGCTCGTAATACTCGTTTCTGTGATTACCAAATTTATAATCAATAACTACCATTTCATCGCCTTTAGTAATAACACGGTCAGGACGTTGTTCGTAATAACGATCGGTAGCTTTATCGTATTGCAGAATAGTACATTCATTATATACCTCCCACTCGCCTGCAAACCATGATTTTACTTGTTCGTTATTGAGAGCTGCTGTTATTTGTTGGCGTAACTGTGCCGATGATATATCATCATTATAGATCACTCCCTCGGCTTCCAATGCCTGAAGATGTGGTTCAATATCGGCAAGTGTTTTGATAGAAGAAAAGATATTGTGTAGCACACTACCCACTTGCATATACTTTTGCCTGTCAGTAATCTCCTCACCCTGTACAAAAGCATCACTCTTGTTACTTTGTCGGAAGCTCACCGCAGCATTAAAAGTTTCAATACGAATATCTTTAGGCTGGGGAATTACGGTAAATGGATTGGTAAATTCTTCTTCCTTTTTCTTGTTTGGTTCATATTCATGAGCTGATAGCAAAGTGCCAAATTCAAAGCAAATAGGTTCATCGCTCTTTGCTTCATCGTCTTTTTCTTTTGTTGATTCAGAATATTTAGCATTCGGCAATGTAGTCCCTAAAGCCTTTAAGCAGTGCCATAATAAATTGCTACGTCTATTACTGTCTGCTATGTTTTTTCCAGAAAGGAATAGATTTTTCCCAGCACGCGTAAAGGCAACATAGAGAAGATTGAGGTTATCTATTATGTTCTGAAAATGCTCCTCACTATAATCGGCAGAAAAGAAACTATTTTCTAAGTCTTTTTTAAATGAAACAGGAATAATAGGCAATTGCGAGAAAGGTTCTACTTTATTCTTACCATCCACCCAAAAGATAGTATTCTTTTTCTCTAACTCCCAATCACAGAAAGGTATCAACACATTATCAAACTCTAAGCCCTTACTCTTATGAATAGTGAGAATACGAATACCATCTACATCATCTGTCTGAATATTTACTCCACAGAGATTGTCATCCCATTCCTTTACGAAGTCGTCAATATCAGCAGGGTTATCGCGTAAATAGTCGTTGAGAACATCATAAAAAGTGCTAATATACGCATTCTCTACCGACAAGTTTTTGAGTTGGAAAAGCGAATAAAGTTTATCAACTAAGTCGATTAACGATAAACGTAGCAACTTTTCTCTATCCATTACATATTCGCTAGGAAGTGAAACGTTGAGGTGCTTTCGGATAAACTCTTCTTTTTGCTCGTAATAATGTTCATCATGCGCTATGTCCACAACATCCGATACTAACTTTGTGCTACGCTCTTTAGCAAAATCGTATTCTGGGTTCACCACTTGATAGTATGCTCTCACAAGTTTAGCACGCGTTAAGTTATCAGACGGTTGGGCAAGTAATCTTAGTGCTTCCACCAAAATATTAACGGCAAGCGAAGCATCAAGACGGAAAGCCTCTTCTGAAACAATGGCAATATGCTTCCCCCATTCTGTTCCATTAATCGTAGTTACAATATCGGCAATCTCTTTTTTGTTACGCACGAGGATAGCTATACTTTTTTGAGAATAACCTATGTCGAGTAATTGCTTTATATTATCAGCTAATTCTGCTAAAATATCATTAGTATATACTGCATCCTTCCTGTAGAAAGTAGCCTTTACAAAGCCACGTTCATCAGCCTTTGGACTTTTCTGTGCCACATCAGCATAAGCCAATTTTAGCTTTTCTTTTTGTGAATGTTCGAGCTTATCTATCTTCTTATCCTTTGATGGTGTAAAATAGTCTTCTGGATATTCATAAACATTCATAGCTTGAAGGAAGAAAGCATTATTAAACTGAATAATATTTGCCTCTGAACGATAGTTGGTGGCTAGTGTTTTCAGTTCTATTGATGAAGTATCTACATAGCTACCATCTGCTGGTTTAATACTTTCTTCTATATTGTTGAGCAATTCCCAATCGCCCTGACGCCACCTATAGATACTCTGCTTAACATCGCCTACCAATAGATTGTGTGAACCTATTTCTGCCATACAATTAAGCAAGAGCTTTTTAAAGTTATCCCACTGTACACGGGAAGTATCCTGAAACTCATCTATCATGATGTACTTCAGCATTGCTCCTATTCGCTCAAAGACAAAAGGAATATCATTACCTTTCATCAAGTTTTTTAAAAGCGATTGTGTATTGCTCAGCATAAAACGATGATTTTCTAAATTATCATCCTCCACTTGCTTGGCTATCTTGTGCAGAAGACGGAGCTTAGAGAGATGTAGCAATACAAGCTTACTAGTGCAATACATTTTCCATCCTTCTATACGACTTGCTTCCAAGTTAGCAACCATTTCGGTTAGTCCTACTCCGTCCACAAAACTATTAAGCATTTCCTTGTCAGCCTTCTTGGAGCATTTAGACGAAGCCCACTGCTTCTCACCCTTTATAATCCGCTGTGTGTGAATGTGTGGATCACCATTTTCTATCTTACCATTGGATAGCTTTACCACCTGATTATAGGCATAACTAGCGAAGTAATTTATAGGAATAGCACTAGTAGCAATTTTCTCTACTATATTTTTTGCTTTTTCTTTAATACTTTTTTCATAATCTATACATACAAAACGCAAGCGTTTAATAAAGTCGGTAACGAACTTCTCGTCTTTGAAAATTTTGTCTAATTGCTTTTCATGAGTTTTGTAAAGTTCATCAAATATAGTCTTGCCAAACTCTTTGATCTCTTTTACTACATTCCAACTCCTATCCTCTTCGATGTTTGATGAGATATATTCGTCTATCCATTTTAACATAGGGTCGTTTTCTCTCAAACTGTCGATCAGTTGATCTACCGCCTTTGCTTCCACTTGCTGCGTATTTAGGTCTACACGCAAGTTGGCAGTAAGTCCAAGTTCCTTACCTAAATTGCGCAATACAGTTTGAAAGAAGGCATCTATTGTCTGCACTCGAAAGTTTTGATATTCGTGTGTCAACTTTTCCAAGATATAAAGCGCATTATTGCGGATAGAGGTTTCTGTCAACCCTGTCTTTGCCTTTACTTGCAGCAAATAGTTGTCTGAGCTAGGCAGTCCATTACCAATACCATAAAGCTGAGAGAGTATTCTCAACTTCATTTCTTGCGTTGCCTTATTAGTAAAGGTAACGGCAAGCATTTTATTATAGTCCTCGGGGTTCTTCACCAAAATAGAAATATATTCCACTGTCAAGGTAAATGTTTTTCCCGATCCTGCTGAAGCCCTATATACCGTTAATGCTTTATCGTTATTTGCCATAGTCATTATTCCTTATTTAAGAGATACTTCTTTGTTGTTTGTGCTTTTTACCACTTGCTAAAGAGTTCAAAGCCAAATTTTACTCCAATGCCTTCATAATGTCTTTGAGAAAATCCTGTGAAAATTCCCATTGAAAACACTCTGTTTGTAAAGCTATACCCTACTTCTGTATAAGGGCATAAATATTTCACACCTAGCATACTCACGTAAATGCGCTCCTTTTCGATGACCCTTCCCACCCATGGTAGCCATGATAGTACTAATAGCGGACTCTCATAGGTTAAATTAGCTCTTACATAAAAATTAGAGGCATTATACCAGTTTGCATTCAACATTTCAAATTCCCCGCTCCAATCATCACGCCATCCATTAGGAATATAGTTTTCGTGGAAGTTGTAATAAGATAGGAAGTAGGTCTCTCCTTTTTTGTTTAGATAGCCACCTGCCCCTACTCGTAAGGACCACAATCGCATAGAGGGCAAATACCCAATATATTGTAAATCGGTTTCTATTCTACTATACAATATATTACCTCCCAATACTTTTATGCCATGTTCATATTGCGCAGTAAAAACAAGAGGGGCATGACGAGTAAATGGATACCATGACACCGATATAAATGGTGCTATCGACTGATAAGCAGATGGTCTTCCCGCCGTCAAAAAGCCTGTTTTGTCTATAGCCGATCGCCTATGTATAGAGATACCTCCTTGCAAAGATAACTGTTGATATAGAATGTCATAGCCCGCAGTAAAGCGCAGCTCTGTATCCTTAAAATAGTCTAAGTTCATACGCTCCCAGTTTATGGTGTCTCGATGCACAGCCGCTTTAATATTATCTAATACACGTGAGTCGGTTATTCGATTACCATTAGAAATCTCCAATCGTACAAATCCAAACCGATTTTTATTAAAGTTATAGATAATAGGGATATTATAGAATAATTGCTTCTGCTTAAATGAATAGCCCATCTTTAATCGTCCATAAATATCTCTGTTCGAATTAAATGTGTATCCTCCCTTAATATCCACCTTATAATATAGTCCCTTCCTATGGCTATAACCAAAATAAAGTGGATTGAGAATAGGTGCTATGCGCATATAGCCTTTATCATCAGCGGTATGTGTACTGATGTCGTTTAGGATATTATCGCCAATGATGTCCCAAAAAATTATCTTTGCCCAATTCTTTTTCTTCGGAACTTTTATAGTATCGGTATGTAACGTGTCTTCTCTGGGGTAATATTCTTTTATCAAGTCTTGCTCTTCTGTTGTTAATCTTTTAGGGCGTAATCGCTCCATCAATCTCAGATCGTGTGAGTCATTAATGGTGTCGGCTAAAGTTTCTGGCATATCAAAGTAACTATCCATTATGGCATTTATATGGTTACCCATAAATTTTATGGAGGCATCTATTTTACACCAGCGAGGCAATAACAAATTAGCTCCCTCATTTGCCATTTCTCCATTTATGGTAAAATGGTTCATATCGCTTTCACCTTCTAAGCTAAAGTCGATGATACGCCCAGTAGTTGTAACAATATTTGCATGGCCACGCCTTATTAATTCCGTATGTATACGTTTGCTTTTAAACGACAGTCTAGTGATAGAGTCGCTTATCACTTTTGCTTCATACGAATAATATTTATAATTATTGCTATTTAAAGGAGAAAGGATTTTGTTATAAAATATCTCTGTATCGTATAGCTGTGGACGAATATAATCGAGTAGATTATAAAGTACAGTATGACCATGATATACCGTACTTAGCCAAATGTTCCTCTTCGTGCGCCATTCGCGATTAGAATATACCACTTCATGCTCGTATGCCTCTGCCACAGCCTTTCGACGATTGTCTTTCATCATAAAGAACATTGTCGGCATACCCAAAAGCAGAAAGTTGCGACGTTTTATATCGATAAAACATTTTCTATAAACGTTTCGCTCGATAGAATCGGGCATACTGCTTGCTATTTCCTTTCCGTAAGCTGTAATTCTTTGTAGCAAAACCTTTTCGTCCTTACCTGCTTTTGCTGTAATGACAGTAATGCAAGTAAGGAGAAGCAAAAACGCTCTCAAAGTAATAGATGTTCTGTTAAGTTTTGCCATACGAAAACAAAGATAGTAAAACTTGAAAGAAAAAGCAAGGGAGCTACTTTAAAAAGTCGTTATTCGTACAGCCTATTTATAGGCTTCAAATTGTCTTATGAGAGAATTTAAATTATCTTATAACACATTTTAAATTCTCTCATAAGACAGTTTTACGCTTTCTTCTTATCTTTTTAAGGCTTTAGAACTGAAAATAGATAAATGGCTGAACATCAGAACTTTTCACTTGCATAATAATAAAAATGACCGATGCAAGAACTATTGCTGCGCCAACTACACCTGTACGCTGAAGCACTTTAATACAATTGTTTTGCCATGAAGTGGGGATCCAATGCGAGAGCAATGCAAAGCCCATGAGGAGGAATACATATTTATAAGCCACAAAGACATCGGGCAATACACTAGGATTAAACTTGGTGAACATTTGACGCACCATGATGCCCACAGCTTGAAAGTCGCGACAACGGAAGAGTAGCCACGAGAAGGTGATAATGTGGAAAGTGATAAACACTGAAAAGAAGCGTTTGATACCTGCAGGATGATAGCGCTTATCGTGATGTAAGATAGTTTGCGACCAGAATTTATGCACACATACAAACAAACCATGCAGCACTCCCCAAACAATAAAGTTTAAAGAAGCACCATGCCACAACCCACAGGCCGTCATAGCTATCATCTGATTGAGATACATACGCCATTTTCCATAACGATTACCACCTAGCGCAATATATACATAGTCGCGTATCCATGTAGATAAAGAGATGTGCCAACGACGCCAAAAGTCGGTCATAGAGTCGGCTTGCAATGGTGCATTGAAGTTTTGAGGAATAGTAAATCCAAGGAGCATCGCAATACCAATAGCAATATCAGAATAGCCAGAGAAGTCGCAATAAATTTGGAAGCAATAGCCATAGAGCCCTAGTAAAACTTCACCTCCTGAAAAGAGCGATGGGTTATCGAAAATACGATCCACAAAATTGGCGGATAAATAATCGGAGATTACTGCCTTTTTAAGCAAACCAATAACAATGAGAAACACGCCCTGCGCAAACATTTCATTGGAAAGATGAAGAGGCTTACGAATTTGTGGAACAAAATCGTTGGCACGCGTAATGGGTCCTGCTAACAATGTAGGGAAGAAGCTAACATAGAAAGCATAATCAAGCAAGCTCTCTAGTGGCTTCATCTTATCACGATAAACATCAACGGTATAAGATATAGTCTTAAAAGTATAGAAACTAATACCTACAGGAAGGAAAATATCCCATGGCTGAAAGTTGTTACCTATCATTTGGCTCACCATACCTGCAAAGAAGTTGGTATATTTAAAATAAGCCAACATACCTAAATCGATAAATAACGAGAGGACAAGCCAAGTCTTTTTCTTTTCACTTTGAGCTATTCGGCGTGCGATATAAAAATCGGAAATCGTAATGATTACTAATAATAGGAAGTAGATCCCACTACTCTTATAAAAGAAATAATAAGAAAAGAGCGTTACGAAAAGTAAGCGTGCCGAGAGTTGTTTGCGGAAACCCCAATACCCCAGCATAAAAGCAAGGAAGATAAAAAGAAAAGCTCCCGAAGAAAATAGCAATGGGTTACGAGGATCGTACTGTAAAATAGAAAGAATATTAGCAGCATCTAATGATGAGAAATAAGCTGCAAATTGACTACCTAAAGCACTGAAAAAGCTAAGAATTGTATCAAATATATTGTTAAAGTCCATGTATATATACGGTATTAAAAAAGGGGGATTAATGTTCTTCTATCATTTTCTTGCGACGAGCATAGTTGCCTTGCCCTGCCACAATTGATTTAAAAATGCGTTCACTGATATACTTGCCACCTTTATAATTAATGTGTACATAATCCTTAGTTCCCATACCTTGCTCATCAACAAGGCGCAACATAGAGCCAGCCCCTCCCATAGCATTGAATAAGCTATAGAAACCCACTTTACATTCTTGTGCTAGCTTCATTTGGTAGCGCTCTAGTTCTTCTATTCCCTTCATTGTTCCATTAGGTGAAGCCTTTGAACCACGATCTGGAGCACCCATTATAAGAATACTTGTATTAGGGAAAGCACGCTTAAAGAGTTCTATTGCCTTACCCATTCCCTTAATATACTTCTGTAAACGTTCGGGAGTAGTGTTTGCATCAACAGCGTTAACGCCAAATTGGAACACGATTAAATCGTAAGGACGAATAGCAGCAAAACGCTTTAACATAGCTTCAGGTAGTTTAGCTAGCGATTGCCCATCGGATCCACGCATACTAAAGTTATCTACTACAACACCCTCTTCGGCTTCTTGTGCAGTACCAAAAAGTGTCGCATTGCTGCTTGAAATCTTTATAAGTGCATTTGAAGTTTTACCTGCTAACTCGGCAATTTGAATATCTGTAGACGGAGAAACTGCGATGATCTGTTGCTTACCACCGTCAATATTGATAGTAACATTAGCACCAGCCGTTGGACGAAGATAAAGTTTGGTACTACTCCATATATCAGTGCGCTTGTATTCGTGAAGGACAAAAGGTGCAAGACTTATTTGAGCAGGACCTGACAGCGTATAATAACGCTCGGCTATACCAGCCTTTGTAACATCGTATGAGTCGGGACGCTTTACCATGTGCTCTACTATACCTGAGAATTTATTAGTGGTAGTATGCTTATATTGATTAATATCATTACCAGCGTCTAACCAGCCTACCCCATAGCCACCATACTTGTTTTGCAGATCCTCTCGCAGATCAGCAAGAAGAATATCGCCTTCTATATACGAGTCGCCAAAATAAGCAATGCGCACAGGATGTCCCACAGCTTCATGGGCAGCAAGCTTGGTAAGATTAGCATAGAAATCGTCTAGGCTATTGCCTGTATTAGTGCCATAATCGGTAATAGGTTCTACACCCTTCCCCCACTCTTCTTTAAAGTTGATCTTACGACCATCGCCTGTGGTAATTTTCATAACACTATTTGAAGAGGTGATAATCGCCGAGGTTGATGCTTTTTCTTTATGGATTAAATCGCTCAATATATCTATCTTACGAAGTTCGGTTCCTGCTATCTTGATAGTTGGTAGGAAGTGGAGCAACACGAGGATTATGACTACCAAGCATGTAAGCAATAAAGGCTTATGGATGTTACTTTTCATTATTTATATTCTTGCCTTAGTTTACAAGAAAAATATTTTTGGTGTTATTATAGAGTTACTTATATTTATTAGGGAGCAAAATTACAAAAAACTTATGAATATTCACATCGTTTTATTGTGAATTTGGTATCTTTGTAACGTGTATACCTTACACTGATATACAGAAACAGAACAAACAAAAAAAGACTAAAAAAAATGATTAAAGTAACAAAGGAAGCAGCTCTTGAATATCACAACACTGGGCGTCCTGGAAAAATTGAAGTAAAACCTACTAAACCCTACAACACACAAACCGATTTGAGTTTGGCTTACTCCCCAGGTGTGGCATATCCCTGCTTAGAGATACAGCAAAATCCACACGATGCTTATAAATATACTAATAAAGGCAATTTGGTAGCTGTTATAAGCAATGGCACTGCTGTTTTAGGACTAGGTAACATTGGTGCTATGAGTGGTAAACCCGTAATGGAAGGTAAGGGCTTGCTGTTTAAGATATATGGTGGCATTGATGTATTCGATATTGAAGTTGCCGAAGAAAATCCAGATAAGTTTTGTGAAACAGTGGAACGCATAGCACCAACCTTTGGTGGTATTAACCTCGAAGATATTAAAGCCCCTGAATGTTTCTACATTGAGGAACGACTGAAGCGTACGCTAGATATTCCTGTTATGCACGATGATCAGCATGGTACGGCTATTATCTCGGCAGCAGGACTAAAGAATGCTTTAGAAGTGGCTGGGAAAAACATTGAGGAAGTAAAACTTGTAGTAAATGGCGCTGGTGCTGCTGCTATCTCGTGTACAAAACTTTATATGTCTCTAGGCTTAAAGAAAGAAAATATCTTAATGCTCGACTCAAAAGGCGTGATTACCTCCGATCGTGAAAACCTTACTAAAGAGAAGCAACTCTTTGCTACTGATCGCAGAGATGTACACACTTTAGAGGAAGCTGTTAAGGGAGCAGATGTTTTTGTAGGCTTGTCAAAGGGGAATGTCTTATCGCAAGATATGGTGCGCTCTATGGCTAACCACCCTATCGTTTTTGCCCTTGCCAATCCTATCCCTGAGATTACATACGAGGATGCTATCTCAGCACGTCCCGATGTGATAATGTCGACAGGTCGTTCCGACTATCCTAACCAAATTAATAACGTATTGGGCTTCCCATACATCTTCCGTGGTGCGCTCGATGTTCATGCTACTGCTATCAACGAAGAGATGAAGATGGCCGCAGTGCTAGCCATTGCCGATCTTGCTAAACAGCCAGTACCCGATGTTGTAAAAGAGGTTTACAATAATACAGAACTTACCTTTGGGGCAAAATATTTTATTCCAACACCCGTTGATCCCCGTTTGATCGTAGAGGTGAGTGCTGCTGTTGCTAAGGCTGCTATAGAAAGTGGTGTGGCGCGCACTGAAATTAAAGACTTTGATGCTTACAAAGAGCATCTACGTCAATTGCGAAATAGCGTTACTATGTAATTGAGAAACAAAATCAACATACAATAAGTATAAAAGATAAGGAATTGTGAACGGCTTATTTTAAGGTTCATAATTCCTTTTTTATTTTATAGTAGCATTGGTATCTTGATACAGAAAAGGCAATAGTTTTGTGAAACTCAATGAAACATGTCTCATCAGTTCTGCTATGCCCTTTCTTTTGTCGGTTTTTTTCTTTCTCCGTCCTCTCCATATTGAGAACACGGAGTAGACAATTCTTTGTATGGTATCTAAATTGCGGGCTGCCCTTGCCGACTTTCGTTTTATCTTGTCTTGTAACAGGTTACGATCTAGCCTCCAGTGCATACTTTCTATCGACCAATGATTACGCACCAATGTCCCTAATCTTTGGTGTGTTCGCTGGCAGGCTGCTTACATACAGCCTTTTCTCAGTAGTGCAGCTTCCTGTTGATTTTTTGACAGTTTCGCACTCATAATCTATGATGGTCAGGTTGCCGTTCCACTTCTCCTTATTTGCAATGAGGTCAGTCCCGTGCAAGAGCCGTGAAGGCTGCAAATAATTCTATACCAAACATTTGGTGATTAGTTTACTTTTTATACCTTTGCAACCATAAAGAGAGAGCTGAAATGCTTTCAAAAGATAGTCAAAGTGCTATGCAACAGTCAGTCAAAAAACTGCTACAAAAATGCTACAGTACAGACTTATTAAAATATATAATGTGTTGTCCTACAACGATATAAGAGAGATTAGTTCATAAACCTCTCTCTACCGACCGACAAACGATTGACATCTACGTGGAGGACAACTTCAGACAGCTTCAGCAACGGACTTTCAACTTCAACAATGAAGATACAAGCAAGCGTTCAAGTAGCTAAGAGAGCATAAGCAATAGCATCTTATTTAGCTTTGCACAGTTGCAATAGGCTGTAATACATCTACATACAAATATACGACATCAAAACGAACATCATTCAAATGTTTTACGTACATTTGTAGCAGACAAATATTAATCATAACCAAATAAAAAAAGATTATGGAACAATCAATCAATCATATCGGCAAGAAAATCAGCGCCTTAGGCAAGGTTGTTGACAACAAAGAATTCATGCTGGTACACCTGCAATTGAAAAGCGGAGAACAAATTCCCTCACACGATCATAAAGGACAGGAAGTATACTTCACTATAGTGAAAGGAACTGTGGAAGTTACTCTTGACGATACCGAGGTACATCGTATCAGCACAGGTACCGTTTTACATTTTCCTGGCGAAGCTCATGTAGGCATAAATGCCATAGAAGAGAGTGATTTTTTCGTTTACCTCATCAACAGACAATGACGTTATGGATATGAAAAAACATCTGCCGCATGTAGACCTTGAAAAACTCGGCAAAATACTCGAGATTAAAGAAGAATACCAACGAGGAGATATTTCATTGGAAGAGGGTAGAACCCGAATAAGAGAGCAAGTTGGGAAAATCTACCCTTATGAAATTGCATTGGCAGAACAAGAACTCAAAACCATTGAAGAGAATGAGTGTCATAAGGAGGATATTCAAAAAATGATTGAGCTGTTTGATGAAGTGATGGACACTAGTCGCCCAAATCTTCCTCTTAACCACCCTATCATGTGCTACTACAGAGAGAACGATGAAATGCGTCGCTTTATGCTCTCTATAGAAGATCTTGTACAATATCCGATTATCAAGAACCAGTGGCTTGAATTGTACGACCAAATAGCGGCTTTTCGCACTCACCTTTCACGTAAGCAGAATCAGCTCTACTCCATACTCGAACAGAAAGGATTTGACCGCCCAACGACTACGATGTGGTTGCTCGATGACTTTGTACGAGACGAAATACGTGATGCTAAAAATCTTATTGAAGAAGACAAAGAAGAAGAGTTTTTGGCGATGCAGTCTACTATTGTGGCAGATGTGCGGGATCTTTTACAGAAAGAAGAATCTGTACTCTACCCAACTGCTTTGGCGATGATAACTCCAGAAGAATTCGAACAGATGCGTCCGGGAGATTACGAAATTGGCTTTGCATGGATTGATGTAGAGAATTTCCAAAATACTGACAAAACAGAACCCCAATCCACAACAGTCCCTGACGGTTTTACCTCAGAACTATCTGCGCTTCTTAGTAAATATGGTCTGGGGGGAGACGATACATGCCGAGTTTTCGATGTTACAACAGGCAAACTCTCCCTCGAACAAATCAACCTCATTTACAAGCATCTTCCTATAGATATATCTTATGTAGATGAAAACGAACTCGTTCGCTTCTATTCAGATACCAACCACCGCATCTTCCCACGTAGCAAGAATGTTATCGGACGTGATGTGAAGAACTGCCATCCGCGCACCAGCGTCCACCTCGTTGAGGAAATCATTGCCAAATTCCGCTCGGGTGAGCAGGATAGTGTGGATTTTTGGATTAACAAACCTGGTGTATTCATCTATATTTATTATGTTGCTGTGCGTGACTCAGAAGGACGATTTAGGGGAGTACTCGAAATGATGCAAGATTGTAATCGTATTCGTGAGCTTCAAGGTTCACGTACGTTGCTGACGTGGTCAAATGACATGCAAGGAGTAAAATCAATGGAAGCGAAAAAGTCTACTCCAGACGATACGCCTGCAACAAGAGAAGGCTCGATAATAGAGCTCTCTGCCAATACTCGCTTACAGGATTTGTTCAAAATCTACCCAAAGCTACGGCAAGATTTGCCAAGTATGAATTCTGCTTTTAAAATGCTCAATTCACCTCTCGCACGCATTATCATTCCTAAAGCAACCATCGCTATGATGAGCGAGCGCAGTGGCATTTCCATTGATGGCATACTTTCTATGTTAAACGAACTCATCGCTAAGTATAAGCGAGAGGAATAAATTCCTTATCCTAAAATAACAGAGAACAGGGCTGACGCATTATAATCCTTTCCTCTAGGGACTACATATGATGCCCTCTTGAGGAAATCAAAAAACTCCACAGAGCAAACGAAAATTCTTCACGGAAGGTCGAAATAAAAGTTCGGAAGAATGAAATGAAACTTCGGAAGAAAGATTTCGAAGTTCCGAAGAATTTTCCGTTTCTCGCTGAAGATTTGAGGATCTCCACCGAGGGATTGTTCAGTTTCCTTGATAGTACCGTAGATGCACTCGTTTAAACCTATCATACCACACGAATATCAATAGCTAAATACCATATAATTATGGTAGTATTTTTAGAAAAAAAACAGCTTTCACTGTGTTACTGGCGTGCTATAAAATAATGATATTTAGAATAAGAACCAAGACTTTTTAAATGAAAGAGCCGTGAAGCAAATATAAAAAAACAGAATAAAATCTTGGCTAAATGTGAAAGATACACTATCTTTGCGAAAAAGCGGAGGACGGCTTATGATAACACAAGACAACTTTAACCTAGAATATACCGACCCTATAGAGGTGTATCAAATTCGCCACTTTGTATGCAAAGAAATTTGTAGGCAAATTCATAGATATATTAAAGCAATGAGTGGTAGCAAACAACAAATGCTCTTATTCGAAGAACATTTGCAAGGACTTTCGTTAGACGAGAAGGAAGCTACTATAGCGCAGTATCTTGACCTTAATCGAAAAGCGTTAAAAGGATTAGATATGAAGCTTGTTTTAGCTCGTGCTATGGCAAACTATTGCGATACCTATAGCTATCTTGTTACTCTTATTAATGATAAAAGGCGTATCGTGCAATATCTCCAACTTATTAACGATATATATATAAGGTATCATACGGTGTTTGAAGAAAATGGAAAGTTCGGCATTGCAGACTATAAAGGGAATGTGATTGTTAGTCCTAAATACGAATTTTTGCGAACTTGTTATATGTATGTTGGCACTTTCCAAATACTACCTATTATAGCTCAGCTAGAAGGGAAAATGGGAGTTATCTTGCCAGATGGTAAAGATACCATTGTAATTCCATTTGATTACGACTCCATTTCACTTCGCGAAGAGCCACCTTACTTTGATGCTAAACGCAAAGGCAGGCATGTTTATCTAAATATGGATGGTAGCAAGTATGCTAAAAAACAAGTAGAAGAAAAGGAGAAAAAATAGCTTAATAGGACGAATAGAATTGTATGTTTCAAAGACAACTATATCAACTTGCCACGATGTATAATTGTTCTTTGAAAAATCATTACATACATAATTGCGTTAAGTTCTGTTTTTTAACGTTATAACATTCTTATAGGCAACGAGTTACAAAAGGTTACCTTTTACCCCTCAAAAGGTTACCTTTTACTCATTAAAAGGTCATCTTTTACTCATCAAAAGGTTACCTTTTACGTTGTAAAAGGGATCTGAACGATAACCTTCTATAATTTACTATATTTAATTTTTACAACAACTATTTTGGAGTCTACCAAAATAGTTGCTGCAAAACATAATTACACAAGCATCTGCAAAGACTATCTATACCTCGCTCATAAATCTGCAAATGTCATCTGAAGTAATCTTTCACTCACTTTATACGTAAAATGGATAAAAAACTTATTTTAATGAAAATATTTTTTTTATTTTCTTTTGCAGAAAAGGAAAAAAAATATATCTTTGCAACAGAATTACTATTACTAACTATTCATAAACAATCGTCATCCAAAAAAATAATGACGAACATACTTGCAAAAATGTTTTGTGAGAAATATGTACTGAAACGTGCATATAATATTTCTCAACAGAAATGAAACAATCTCACAAGGAGTAGGTTTAGTCAACATGTGATATGCTCCACTACACCATCTCTCCAAACATTGTCGAAAACCTTAAACGTTGTGGTAAGGAAGAGTGTATTTGTGAAGAGTATGCTCTTCCATTTTTTATGCTTATATACCAATTAAAATAGAAGCAAAAGTATGATTTTCTCTCAAGAAGCTTAAGCCTTCTAATAAATATTTCTAGTCTATTACAAAGTATCTTTGTATCTTTGCACCGCATATATAGGTTCATAGTGAACATGATTAAAAAGGGAAATCGGTGTAAGTCCGATACTGTCCCGCAGCTGTAAATAGCAAAATATCATACTAATACTTGTGGGTTTTTCACATTAATATATATATATCAGTATGAACTAGCAAACAAAAGCCACTGCTTCCGTAAAGAGAAATGGGAAGGCGATTTGCTAGGGTTTAGCTATAAGTCAGAATACCTGCCTATGTTATTAAAACATCTATTCTCGAGGAAGAATGTTTTTTCATCAATCAATGTATAATAGCGCTATGTACCCTTATAATTGGAAGAATAATGTACCTCCAAGGTACATTCATTGTATCTTTCTCATCGCCTTATTATTTCTTACAGCCACTAAGATCAAAGCTGATAATAAGTTAAAGGCACTCAACGATACGCTTAACGAGGTTATCATTACTTCTCGCCTAACACAGCGCGAGATAATCCCCTCACAAAAGCTAAAAGGAAAAGACCTTGAACGCCTCAACACCCAGTCTATAGCCGATGCACTTCGCTACTTTGCAGGCTTACAGGTAAAGGATTATGGCGGTGTGGGCGGTATCAAGACCGTTAATGTTAGAAGCATGGGAAGTCAGCATGTTGGTATTGTATATGATGGCGTAATGCTAGGTAATGCACAAAATGGACAGATAGATCTTGGACAATTCTCGCTTGACAATGTAGATGAGATAACGCTTTATAATGGTCAGAAGAGTTCTATCTTCCAACCTGCCTCCGACTTTGGTAACGCTGGCAGCGTATATATTCGCACTCGCCTACCACGCTTCACTAATGGTAAAAACTATAACCTAAAAGTGAAAATAAAATATGGATCAAGCGACCTCTTCAATCTTTCTGCACTTTGGGAACAACATCTTTCCCCTGCAGTGGTTACATCGTTAAATGCCGAGCTACTCACTGCAAGCGGAAAATATAAATTCCACCACACAATGATTGCAAACGATGGTGTTTCCACTTACGACACCATTGCCACTCGGCATAATGGCGATATACTAGCTGAGCGTGTAGAGGCAAATATTCACGGGCTTATCTCGCGTGGCTTTTGGAACTTTAAGGCGTATCTCTATAACTCATCGCGTGGCATTCCGGGAGCAATCATAGAAAACGTATGGAGAAGCTCCGAACGTCTAAACGACCTTAACGCTTTCTTTCAAGGACGTTTCCAAAAGGATATTACTAACAAGTTTTCCACCCAATGGTTAGCAAAGTATGCCTATTACAAAACACATTATAAAAATGATAACCCCAACTACATAGCATACGACAATAGCTTTTGGCAACAAGAGGTGTATTTCTCCACTGCAAACGCATACGAATTAATTCCTAATTGGACAATTTCAGCTGCCTACGACTTCCGTTGGAATAAACTAAATGCAAACACGAAGAATTTCAACTATCCCACTCGTTTCTCTCACCTTGTGAGTCTTGCTACAGCTATTGACTTGCCCTTCTTGAAGGCACAAGCATCACTGCTAGCAACCCACATAGACGATGATCTCAAAGCGCTACACCTTCTTGCTGAACCACCAAAGCCCATTACCAAATTCTGTCCAGCTCTTTTTGTAAACGTTCCCATTGTACACACGGAGTATGCCGAGAATGGTATTTCCAAAACCAATCTAGAACTACGTGCATTTGCTAAGCGCAACTTCCGTATGCCTACCTTCAACGATCTCTACTACATCGATTTTGGTAATCCCAAACTCCTTCCAGAAGTAGCTACGCAATACGACTTAGGTACTACATTCTCTCACCAATGGTTAGCAGCATGGGCAAAACGTGTACACCTACAATTAGATGCTTACTATAACACCATTCATAACAAGATTATAGCCTACCCTACAGGAAAACAGTTTCGCTGGACGATGATCAATCTTGGCACAGTTAGAATAATGGGCGTAGATGTAGCCGCAGGTTTTGATATGGCTGTTCCTATGGGCAAGAAAGCGCAACCACTACTACTTTCGGTGAAGTCGCAGTACACTTATCAATCGGCTTTGGATATTACCTCTGAGCATGATTCTTATTATAAAAACCAAATACCCTACGTTCCGCACCACAGCGGATCAGTAACTCTAGGGGCTGACTACGCTAACTTCATACTCAATTATAGCGTTATCGTTACGGGCAGTAGGTATAGCTCACAAGACAATATTCCCTATTATTACATGGCAGCTTGGGCTACACACGATCTTAATTTGCAATACAAATTCAGCTTAGCTAAACTACCCTGCAAAGCGATATTAGAGGTAAATAACCTATTCAACCAACGCTATGAGGTGATAGCCAACTATCCTATGCCCGGCACGAGTGGAACCATAGGGCTACAAGTAGAACTATAAAACGCAATAACAATATTTATTCATACTAAAATAATAAAATTATGTTTACATTCAACAAACAACGCGCATTTGCGCTAGTACCTAAAGCTATAGGGTTATCGCTCATAACGGCTCTCGCTATGACCTTTACGGCATGTAGCAACGATAACCCTACAACAGAGCCTGGTGGGAAAAAAACAGAACCACCAGTAGAAATACCTTTTCTACAAACTAAGGAAATAGCCACTGGCGACTATAAAGGAATGTACATGCTCAACGAGGGGCAGTGGATGAAGAACAATGCTACACTCGACTATCTTGACTTTACGACTGGTAAATTCTATGACAATGTATATTTTAATGGCTATTTCTCTAAAGATATTCAGCACATTGGTGATACTGGTAACGATATTATTTACAAAAATGGTAAGGTGTGGATAACATTAAATCAGTCGGGCGTTGTGATGGTTATCGACACTAACACTGGTAAGGTTATCAAAAAGGACATACAAGTACCTAACTGTCGCTGCCTAGCTTATGATAATGGCTTTATATACGTTACATCCTTTGCGGGCATAACAGGTAAAACAACCGAACCAGGACTCGTATACAAGATTAATGAAACAACATTTGGAATAACAGCTAAGGTTGCTGTAGGCTATCAACCAGAAGGCTTAGCTGTCCTCAATGGAAAGCTCTATGTTGCTAACAGTGGCGGATATGCTAATTCTCCAGAGGGTAAATATGACAAAACACTCAGCATTATTGACTTGAAAACATTTACAAAGGAAGCAGAGGATATTAAGTTACCTTTAGAAAACCCTTCACGTGTAGCCGTTGACAAAACTGGAAAAATATGGGTTAACTGTCTAGGCGATTACAATAAGCCCAACGATGAGGGTATCGTTATTATAAAAGATGATGCCCATATCTATGCTCACAAAATCGGTGTAACTTACTTTGACTTTGCTGGCGACAAGGTATATTACTGTGCTACGCCTTGGAATGGACAGCCTTTGTATGGTGCATTCGACATCAATACAATGGAAGAGGTAAAGGACGAACCTATCAAGAACATTGAAACTTCACATTCTATCGCAACCCCACACGGTTTATACATCAACCCTATGAACCAACATATCTACATTATGGACGCAAGAAACTTCACTGCTGGAGGTGCTATTCTTGTTTACAATATGCAAGGTAGATACCTCTATTCAATAGAAACATCGGGCGTTTGTCCAGGACATATCTGCTTCCTCCCTAAATAAGGAAGTGTTTTATCAAACAGTTTAAAAGGTGGGAGTATTGCTCAAGAAGCAATATCTCCCACCTTTACTATATTATATAAAGCCTAAATTATAAACTTAGCAAGGCTCTGTCATTTGTTAAATTGTTCTTATAGCGGAGTGGTAAAGATAAAAGTACGAATAGCCCAATAAGAAGCAATACCTGCAATATAGCCTATGAAAGCTATCCAAGAAATCTTCTTCATGTACCAACCGAAAGTAATCTTTTCTAAGCCCATTACCACAACACCTGCTGCACTACCAATGATCAACATAGATCCACCTACACCAGCACAATAAGCTAGCAACTGCCAGAAGATGCCATCTACTGCCATATCGCCTGTAGGAACTACAGGATACATACCCATACTACCAGCTACCAATGGTACATTGTCGACAATCGATGAAAGTACACCAATAATACCTGTTACTGCATAGTGGTTACCACTGAAAGCTACATTCAATCCTTTACCTACCTGCTCTAGTACTCCAACCTCTTCCAAACAAGCTACAGCCATCAAAATGCCGAGGAAGAAAAGAATGGTAGACATATCAATGCGACTCAACAAATTGCTAACACGCTTTGCAAAGTCCTCACTACCACCAATCTTACGGTGTAAACGATGATACAACACTTCTGTTACTGTCCATAAAACACCTAGCACACAAAGAATACCCATGAATGGAGGCAGACCTGTTAAAGTATGGAACACAGGAACAAACATCAAGCCACCTACACCAATAGCAAAGATAAGTTTGCGCTCGCCACCAGAAAATTCATCTCTACTATCAGCACTTTCGCCTTTCTCTAATGCTACATCTACAAGAATATCACCCTTTAACATAAACTGCAATACCAACGCAGGGATCACCATTGACAAGAGTGAAGGTATAAAGATCTCGCTAATTACGCCTGCAGCGGTAATCAATCCCTTATTCCACAACATGATAGTGGTAACATCACCAATAGGAGAGAAAGCTCCACCAGAGTTTGCAGAAATAATAATCAATGAAGCATAAATCATTCTGTCCTCATGCGACTTTATGAGTTTACGCAAAATCATAATCATAACAATGCTCGTGGTAAGATTATCTAAGATGGCAGAGAGGACGAAAGTCATAAACGCTATTTTCCACATCAAGCCACGCTTCGACTTCGACTGCATAACATTCTTCACCCAATTAAAGCCACCATTCTGATCGACTATCTCCACTATAGTCATAGCCCCCATTAAGAAAAACAAGGTTGTAGCTGTATCGCCAAGATGTTCTACGATTAGCTTATTGCCAAACGACATCACAGCATCAGCAGCAACCTTTACATCAGGATGCATAACTTGGATAAATTGAGCAGGGTCTACCATATACAAAATCCAGCACGCTGCAAGCATTAACAACGCTATTGCTGCTTTGTTGATCTTAGTTAGACTTTCGGTTGCAATGAGCATATACCCCATCACAAACACAACGATAATTGAAATAGTAAGTGTTGACATAAATTATATGAAACATTTAAGTTTTTATTCGGAGGCAAAGTTACACAAAAGATAATATAAGACTCCTAAATAGAGGCTAAATTTGAAGCTACTAGCAAAGTTTTTTCATGCTTTTATTGTATATTTGTAACTAAAAGATAGCTTATGAAAAAGAAGGTTATTAATATAGCATGTGCAGTTGTCAAAATGGAAGGTAAGACCTTTTGTGCAAAACGTTTACGCAAAGGTCCACACTATATAGCCGAGCATTGGGAATTTCCGGGAGGAAAAGTTGAAGCTAACGAAACTCCAAAAGAAGCATTGCGAAGAGAAATAAAAGAAGAACTTGATTGGGAAATTACTGTGGGAGAAGAAATAGGTGAAATAATCTATGAATATCCCGACTTCACCATTGCGCTAAAAGCTTTTGCCTGCACGGCTGATAATAAGAACTATAAACTATTGGAACATCTTGATGCTAAATGGCTATTCCCCGAGGAGTTACTAACACTTCAGTGGACTGCTGCCGACGAGCAGCTCATCAAGGTTCTATCTCTCAATACCCAATAACAATAAACAATGGCAGAAGATAAACATAAAATAATGGAAGCACTCGTCCTGCAACTGAACGAAGCTTCTGATGCTTATTATAATGGTAAGGGCGAAGCCATGACCGATTTTGAATGGGATGCAGCCTTCGACCGTCTCAAGGCTCTTGAAGAAGAACTTGGAGAGGTTCTTCCAAACTCCCCTACCAATAGTGTTAGTGCAGACAAACTCAAAGGGCAGAAAGAGGTACATGAATATCCGGCTCTCTCACTAGCCAAAACAAAGAGTGAGACAGAGCTAGCAAAGTGGGCAGAAGAACGTCCTATTTGGCTTTCATGGAAGCTAGATGGCTTAACATTGGTCGTAACTTACGATAATGGTAAACTGACAAAAGTAGTAACACGTGGCAATGGACACATTGGTACTAATATTACTCATTTAGCTGCTGCTATTGATAATATCTTACCTACGGTAAAAGCTAACGGACACATTGTTATCCGTGGAGAAGCCGTAATAAGCTATGCCGACTTCGAACAATTCAACCTTGAGTCGGAAGAGGAATATGCCAACCCTCGTAATCTAGCTTCAGGATCGCTCACACTAAAGGATATCAACGAGGTAAAAGCACGTCATCTGCGCTGGATACCTTTCTCACTTGTACACACCGATGAGGAGATTATCTCGTGGGGCGATCGAATGGCTTTCCTTGACAAATTAGGCTTTAACACGGTAGAACGCGAACTTATTACTCTACCAACGGCAGAAAACATTGAGAAAGTAATCGCAACTTGGACACTCCGCGTTACCGACACTACTCGAAAAGACAAACAGCCCTACCCTGTTGATGGCTTAGTGATAACCTATGACGACACCGAATATGCTGCGACAGGATCGGTAACGGGACACCATGCCACACGTGCAGGCTTTGCCTTTAAATGGCAAGATGAAAGTGTAGAGACGGCATTGGAATATATAGAATGGTCGTGTGCCACCTCTACAATATCGCCAGTGGCTGTGTTCAAGCCTGTAGAGCTAGAAGGCACCACCGTAAAACGTGCTAGCCTCTGCAATATTTCTGAATGCGAACGACTCGGTATTGGTGATGCTGGCACAAAGCTCATGGTGATTAAAGCCAATAAGATTATCCCCAAAGTGATCAGTGTTACCGAGTGTTTGGGCAGTTTTACCATACCTACAACATGTCCCGTTTGTCATCAACCCACCCAAATCGTTGAGAGCGAGGCTAGTGGAACGCGTACCCTCCACTGTACCAACCACCATTGTCCAGCTAAACAACTCAAGAAGTTTGCGCGCTTTGTATCGAAAGAAGGTATCAACATTGATGGTCTGTCTGAGCAAACTGTACAGAAGTTTATCAATCTTGGTTGGGTATCCGAGTATGCCGATCTTTTTCATCTACAAGAAAAAGCTGAGACGCTAAAGCACATGGAAGGCTTTGGCGAGAAGAGTTGCGACAATCTTCTTACAGCTATAGAGAAAGCACGTAAAGTGGAAGCTAAACAGTTACTTTTCGCTTTAAGCATACCTTTAGTAGGTAAAGATGTATGTACACGCTTGCTTTCAGCTTATCCTTTAGAGGAATTGATCAATAAGAGTCGTGAAAACATGGTATCACCCACCCTTCAAAAGTCATTAATCGAAGAGCCAAGACCAAACAATGAGGAAATATTCTCCACAATAGATGGTATTGGACCAGAAAAGAGTGCTAGCTTTGTAGGCTGGATGCAAGACGATAGCAACTACGCACAACTACAACGCCTCTTGCAAGAACTCACTGTTAGTCAAACTTCATCAGAGCCAAAAGGCAACCTATGTCAAGGCTTAACCTTTGTCATTACAGGTGATGTTCATCATTATAAAAACCGTAATGAGTTAAAGGCTTATATTGAGAGCGAAGGTGGTAAGGTAACGGGAAGTGTATCGAAAAGCACCCATTACCTTATTAATAATGATGTGAAAAGCACTTCTGGGAAAAATAAGAAAGCAAAGGAACTAAACATCCCGATCCTATCTGAGGATGATTTTATGGCTAATTTTAGCAACTAGCCGTTCTAGCTAAATCGTAAAAAAAAAGAGTTATCTATGAGATAAAAAATCTGTAGATAACTCCTTTTATTTAATATATCCTTCTTAGAAAGTCCACTTAGCAGCGATAGTAGGGATAGCATAGAACTTGTTATTCTTTTTCTTATTATTCCAAACGAAGTTGTTGCTAATCTCTACCTCTGTACCAAGAGATAGATTAATCTTATCCCAACCCTTTAGTTTATTCATATTTACCCAAAGCTGTGGTTCGGTTAGAAAGATTAGCTTACCATTTACATTAGGATCATACCATAAATCGGCAAAACCATCGAAAGTGCAAAGTCCCTTTGCAAAGGTCAATCCCCATACTTCTGTAAGCTGAAAACCACTGAAAGGACGATAACCTGTGTGATGGTTAACAAAATAATACTTATACATAAGCTGTACAGAGAATGTCTTTGAGAAATCCTGTGAGTGCCAATTCCAAGCACCACCCGCTAAGAAAGCATGCTGATAACGATTACCAAAATAGCCGTTCTCAGCCTCTCCAGTACCTGCACCACCATTATATTCTACGTGTGCAGCCCACTGCTTGTTCTGTGTTAGATTGAACTCTCTTGCAATCTCCCAATAAGCACCAATAGTACCATCCTTCTTATAATCAATATCGGTAAACAAGAAAGTTGAACCCCACTTATCTGGTTTAAACATCTCTACAGTAGTGGTTACGCTCTGGCGATTTGACAAATCATCATAAAGACTATGACCGAGATCATAATGCAACTGCACATTCTGAGCTTGCATACTTGTTGTCATTGCCATCAAGGCAATAACGAGAGAAAAAAACTTTTTCATCTGGTGCTTTTAATTACATTTATTTATTAGAAATATAAAAATCGAATTAAGCTTTATCGAAATACTAGAACACTATGCTATTTTGCTATCACTCCACCATTAGAGAAACTATAAGGACGATCGCTTGCTTCTACTCCACGCTGTTTATTAGCTTGTGCTGACATATCGAACACAAGGTTTGCACCGTTCATTAATAAGCTATGATCTATATAATTCTTTGTGTAAACAGCTCCATTTACAAGCATATTGTCTACATAGCGGTGGGTCTGTTGATAGTTGTTTGCCTTTATATTCACTGATTTTCCATTCTCAAGCTTTATATTCACCGACTTAAAGTAAGGTGCGCCCAAAGCATACTGGTTACTTCCTGGACAAACTGGGTAGAAACCAAGTGCAGAGAATACATACCAAGCAGAAGTCTGACCATTGTCCTCATCACCACAATAACCATCAGGAGTAGCGGTATAAAGTCGATCCATCACCTCTTTTACCCAATATTGCGTTTTCCAAGGTTCGCCAACATAGTCGTAAAGATAGATCATGTGCTGAATAGGTTGGTTACCATGTGCATAGTTGCCCATATTCATGATCTGCATTTCGCGTATCTCATGAATAGTAAATCCATAATAACTATCATCAAAAACAGGAGGAACAACAAATACGCTATCTAGCATTTGTGCCATAACCTTCTCCCCACCCATTAACTTAGCCAAGCCAGCAGGGTCGTGGAACACGCTCCATGTATAATGCCAACTATTACCTTCGGTGAACGCATCACCCCACTTAAATGGATTAAAAGGTGCTTGAAACGTTCCATCCTCGTTGCGACCACGCATCAAGTTGGTTTCCTTATCAAATACCTTTTGATAATTCATAGCATGTGCCTTAAAAGGTTTCAGCTCCTTTGCCGACTTACCTAGTGCTAACCCCAATTGATAAATACACCAATCGTCGTAAGCATATTCCAAAGTACGTGCTACATTCTCCTTAATACCAACATTGTAAGGCACATAGCCCAGCTTATTATAATATTCAAAGCCCTTACGTCCCGTAGAGTTAATCTGTGGATGAACAGCATTAGCACCATGTACTACAGCCTTCCATAAGGTTTCAATATCATAACCACGTAAACCCTTTAAGTAAGCATCAGCTACGATAGAAGCCGAGTTGTTACCCACCATACAATCACGATGACCAGGGCTAGCCCACTCTGGTAAGAAGCCACTTTCCTTATAAGCATTTACTAATCCCTCTTGCATCTTCATATTCATAGAAGGGTAAACGAGATTGAGCAATGGGAACAACGAGCGGAAAGTATCCCAAAAACCTGTATCGGTAAACATATAACCAGATAGCACCTTACCATTATAAGGACTATAATGAATTGGCTTGCCTGCCTGATCTATCTCATACAAGGAACGTGGAAAGAGTGTAGAGCGATATAAGCAGGTATAAAATGTGCGCAAATGGTCGATGTTATCATCTTCCACTGCAATACGTCCAAGAATATTATTCCATTCTTCTTTACCAGCATTCTTTACCTCATCAAAGCTCTGCGACATTACTTCTGCAAGATTTACCTCTGCTTGTTGAGCCGAAATAAACGATGAAGCTACCTTAACATTTACCTTCTCGCCACGCTCTACATTAAAACCAACAATTGCCATAGCATGATCGGCTGTTAGCTCTTGCCTTCCTTCTAGTAACGTACTATCACGCTGCACAGCGGTATAGGTAAAGTCGTGATCAAACTTCAACACAAAATAGTTCTTGAAGTTATCAGGCACACCACCGCTATTCTTTGTAGTATAACCAACGATCATACGCTCTTTTGGCATTATCTTCACGTATGATCCCTTATCAAAGGCATCCAGCACAAAGTGGGCTTCCTTGCTCTTTGGATAAGTAATACGCACAACTGCAGCACGCGATGTAGGGGTTATCTCTGTTGTTACATCATAGTCGGCTAAGTAGGTACTATAATAATAAGGTGTAGCTACCTCTGCTTTATGCGAGAACCAACTCGCCCTACCCTCCTCGTCAAAATGCTTTGTCCCTACAATGGGCATAAAAGAAAACTGTCCATAATCATTGATCCATGGACTAGGTTGATGTGTTTGCTTAAAACCACGTATCTTATCAGCATTATAAGTGTAAGCCCATCCATCACCCATCTTACCCGTTTGTGGTGTCCAAAAGTTCATACCCCATGGACGTGCTATAGCAGGATAAGTGTTGCCAGTAGAGAGTGATGGTTTAGAAGCGCTACCCATTAAGGTTTTTACATAGTCAACAGGAGTTTGAGCGCAAACGTTTATAATAATTGTCAATACAAAGCTTATTATAAATGCTATCTTTTTCATTTGTAGGTTTTTATGTAAGTAAAACAGCAGCAACTATTTATACTTGTTCCAACTTAGTTATTTTTATAATACAAAGGTACTAATTTCCCAGTTAAAAGCACAATCTTTTGAAGTTAAACAGCAAATTATAAGACAATTATCTGTATTTTTGCATAACAAAGTATATTATGGCAAGACATAATAACATAATATCTTTAGACATGATAAACAATATATAGAAGACAGATTTGTATAAAATTTAGGGCAAAGAGAGGCAAATAAGAAATGAAAAGAGGACTAGTTTTAGAAGGTGGCGCACTACGAGGATTATTCTCTGCTGGGGTTATGGATGTGCTCATGGAGAACAATATTCATCCAGACGGGATCATTGGTGTATCGGCTGGAGCAGCCTTTGGCTGTAATATCATTTCCAAACAGCCAGGACGCGTTATCCGTTACAATAAAAATCTGGCACACGATTGGCGTTATGCGTCCTACCGTTCGCTCCTCACCACTGGCGATTACTTTGGTGGCGAATATGCTTACCATTATATGCCGTTTTATATTGATAAATTTGATACTGAAACTTTCGATAATAATCCACAAGAGTTTTGGGTAGTATGCACCAATGTTGGTACTGGAAAAGCGCATTATCAACGCATTGACAAGATAGATCACACGGCTTTAGAATACATCCGCGCCTCTGCTTCTATGCCACTATTTGCAAAAGTTGTCAACATAGACGGAAAGAAATATCTTGACGGGGGCGTGTCAGACTCTATCCCTTTAGCTTTCTTTCAAGAACAGGGATTTGAACGAAATATCGTTGTTGCCACTCAGCCAAAAGGGTATCAGAAACAACCTAATAAGCTTATGCCACTGATAAGGCTGTGGCTACATCGTTACCCACGCATGATAAGAGTTATGCGCAAGCGCCATATTATGTACAACAAGCAGTTGGCTTATCTCGAACAAGAGACTAAAAAGGGCAATACTTTCATTATCCGACCGAAAACAAAGCTCCCAATCGAGCATCTTTGCCATAAACCAGAGGTAATGCAACAAACATACGACTTAGGGCGCCAAGCTGCTGAAGAATGTCTTGAAAAACTCAAAACATTTTATAATTCGGGAAGTTCGGCAGAATAAATCTTTCGCTTTCCACTCTATTACTTTACAAGCCGCTACAAGATAAAGGCTAAGTTGTTTAACAACAGCGAATAAGCTTTTGTAGAGAGCATCACACCACTGCGCACCCGATAGTGGAGGGATGCTCTCGCTTTACCCACTAACAGATAAGAAAGAGGACAGACCTATTTTTGAAACATCACGCAGTCGAATACAGATAGGAGTACACCTCAAAGCGATAGGTTTGATCGTGGTATTCGACAACCTCTTTCGTTTCATACCAATCACCATTCTTTCGGTACACTGACATTGAAATATAGAGATCCTATAGAGAGCATCGCTAAAATTAGATCTATAGGTGGAATATTAAGCACTAAATGTCGGCTTATATCTTTAATTTTTCCATATTTAGCAATATTACTGCGCTAAGTCTTCAAAAGCTTGGTTCATTTCGTTCATTAAAACTTCAAAATTATCAGAGTTAAGGCATGCTTTACGAAACATCATTTCTAGGTTTTCTTCTTCGAAAACAATATTTTCTTCATGCAATAATACTATCATACCTTGTATCATCAAGCGATAAATAGTAGCTTGATGTAATGTCTTTATCTCGCCCTTAGAAAGTTTTATGCCCATGGCGTATGCCTGCATCTGTACACGAGCCATAGCTCTAATGGCATCAATCACAGCAATTTCTTCATCACCTTTATACGGTCTGCATACTTCAAGGTATTCTGCTGGTGTTTGGAATTTGCCTTCTAAAAGATAGTACAAATGCTGCTTATATTCTGTCTTTACTACATCATAAATAGCCTTTGAACCACAAGCGTAACGTAAAAGTAGCTTGGGAGATGTATTGTTAGAGAAATGGCGCTTTTCCATATCTGCTATAACAGCGTCTAAATCATTGTAATTAAGACGAATAAACAAAGGAAAAACGGCTGTAATGAAATAAGTATTGAGTTGTTCATAACAATCAGATACACAGTATTTTATTTCTTTAGGATCAAACTTTCGTCTATCAGGGTACAATGCGTCCATTTCGCCTGAAAAGAAACTATGAAAAAATCCATATACTATGGCCGAAGCTACACGTTCTTTGCTTATTTTTTCTAATCGCATACGCACACAAAAATCCTAAAAAAACTAATCTATAACCACAGCTTCTGCTGTTACACCTTCTTTTTGCTTTAGCAACTCGTCTAAACTCTTATAGGTGTAAGCTGCTTTATCCTTTATATAAGTATTGCGGAAACGTTCGCGAAGATCAATCAACTTGCTAATAGCTTCCTGGTAAGACTCCGCATCTATACGATTGGCAAGTTGTTGTGCTCTGTCAGCATCAAACTCAAAGTATTTGATTAACATTGACTTAAACTGGCTACGCTGTGCCTCTGACATAGCTGCCAACTGCTCGCTTACATTGTTATTAGCTTTGAAAATAGTAAAAATAAGTTCGTCGGGTTCTCCCCCTCTCTGTCCATGATCGTATTTCTTTTCATATTCAAAGTAGCAATCGCAATATCCTTTACCAGCCATATCTTTAAGTTCTGCCATAGCAGGATCGAGAACACGACGGCAGAAATCGGAAAACTTTTTATAGTTATCTTCCAAACGAAGCATTTTACGGAAATCGATTGTCTTTATAACAGTACGTCCTTTATTTACCCAAGACTCTATAAACATATAGATGCGTTGCGTGTATTTGTTTTTACAAGCAAAAACTATCTGCTTTCCCAAGCGATGATAACCAAGGTCAAGGGAAACTAAACGTTCTGCAACAGCACGATTAAGCTTGAGAATAGCATATTTGTTATAAGACCTATCTTGTGGAATATAGACATCACAAAGGTTGGTATATTTTGTGTACTTTCTACCTTCTGTGGTCTTATAAGGTATTTCTACAGGTAAAGAAGCTAACATTTTAAGAGATGTTCGAAGCTCTGGATAGTGATTAGGATCTACTCCTAATTCCTTAAAAGGCAGCTTGATAGGCATACGACCATCTTCATCCAGCTCCTTTGTTTGAAACAAATCGAGCTGAGCACTCTGCTTATTATTTAATATTCCAAGTAGGATAGCTTGCAGGTTTTCAACAATAGAAACGAGTATTCGTACTTGAATAAGCGAATAGTCATAGCGCATCATAGTTACAGCAATAGGCTGTATAAGCCATGTCTCATCTTTTATTGGAATAAGAGCATCTGATATTGTGCGCTTTATGGGTGCTTTTTTAGCTTTAGCACCTTTCTTCTTTGTTGTTGTCTTCTTGGCAGCTGGCTTTGCTTCGCTACTTGTTGCCTTTGTTCTTACCATGCTTTTAAAATAGCTTCAATGGTACAAAGATAGTGTTTTTTTTGTAAAAATAAAGATAACTAAGGCAAAAGATGAGTTTATCTTAAAACTAATGGCAAAGGGCTACAACCATCACGGCGTAACCCCTTTACAATTATACTATAATCAGAATTAGAAATCTTCTTCGTCATTTACTTCGCTAGCTTGTAGATCAAGATCATCTGTACTAGTATCAAATGTAGTTCGATAGCTTTCTTCTGTCAACTTATCTTCATCAAAGCCATCGTCTTCATCATCATCCGATTTGCGTTTCTCGGTCAACTCGTCATCATCATTCAAGTCTAAATCATCATCTTCCTCATCGCTTAAACGATCATCATCAAGATCCTCATCCAACTTAAGCTTAGTGCTTGACAGCTCTAGTTTTGGCTTCTCCTTAGCAAAGATAGCTTCAACCCAAGTACCTTTAGCCACCTCTAAGACCTCATAACCATCTTCTAACTTCTGGTGATATAAACCACCTGGCTTTTTCAAACGATCAACAGGTAAGGTTGTTGTGCTAATGTCGAAAGCACTATTGATAATATCTTGTACACTTTGAGGGAGACTATCCCATCCACCACCAAAGTTGCGTTCAAGAACCTCAATAAGCTTACGTGCAGAAATATGACCGATATTCTCCCAAGTAAGATCGGTGGTACGCAAAATAGGCTTCTTCTTAATGGCCCATTTAAAGCTTGTACCCTCGTCAATATGAACTTCAGCCACTTGACATCCACGTGCTTCAAACTTAGCGAGTATCTCTGGTTTATTGGTTTTTACCTCTTCAATAATAAAAGCACTTTTTATAACGTCCATATAATGACGCCAGTTTTCCTTTACATCACCATTACGCTCTGCCTGCGCCCAAAGACGGAAAACATCACTTTCCTGTATATCCCAAACAGTACTCTTTGTTAAACTCTTTAAGGATAGTGCCTCTCCTTGTCTATTCATATCTATTCCTCTTATATTTTTCTATTAATAACAGCCTTATTAAAAAGTGCTGCAAAAGTAAACACTAAAACCTAATCCTCCAAACTTTTTTACTTAAAAACCTTAGATATATTTTAGTCTACACAACCTATAATATCTGTTACCGACTGACATCCATGATCATCAAGCCACGCATTGATACCATCGCGTACCTTTATAGATACTGTAGGATCTACAAAATTGGCTGTTCCTATTTGAATAGCCGAGGCTCCAGCCATAAGAAATTCTATAGCATCCTCAGCCGTAGAGATACCTCCTAAGCCTATAACAGGGATCTTTACTGCCTTTGCTACATCATATACCATACGTAAAGCCACTGGTTTAACAGCAGGACCACTAAGCCCTCCTGTACGAATACTCAGCTTAGGACGATGACGTTCGATATCAATAGCCATACCCATTAAGGTATTAATTAAGGACACGCTATCAGCACCCTCATCTTCGCAAACGCGAGCTATGGCTGCTATATCTGTAACATTTGGAGATAGCTTAACGATTAAAGTCTTATTATAATGGACACGAACAGCCTTCACTACAGATGCCGCTCCAGCACAAGTAACACCAAACGACATACCGCCCTCTTTTACATTTGGGCATGAAATATTAAGTTCGATAGCAGGAATATTATCCAATTCATTGATCTTTGCAGCAGCTTCAGCATACGTCTCAGGAGAGTCCCCGCTAACATTGACGATAAAATTGGTATCTATATCCTTCAGTTCTGGATAAATGTGATTACAAAAGTAATCAACACCCTTATTTTGAAGTCCCACACAATTGAGCATACCTTGTGCAGTTTCAACCATTCGTGGGTAATCATTTCCTTCACGAGCATAAAGCGTTGTTCCCTTTACGAATATACCTCCAAGCTCTTCTAAAGGTACAAAATCGGCAAACTCTAGTCCATATCCAAAAGTACCACTTGCTGTCATAACAGGGTTCTTTAGTTGAAGCGAAGAAATATTTACATTTAATTTAGCCATTTCCTTATCTTTTTTATTTACAAACTAGAAATACCATTGTAGCCGATCAATATTAAATACGGGACCTTCTTTGCACACACAAAGATTGCCGTCAATGGTTTTTTCCACACAACACAAACATGCGCCCAAACCACAAGCCATTAAATTCTCCAATGAAGCCTCACAAGGTATCTGTGTCTGCTTAGCATATTGTGCTATAGCCATCATCATTGGTTTAGGTCCACAAGTGGCTATACGATCAAATTTTACTTTATTCAAAATAGAATGCTGCGTTACAAAACCTTTCTCGCCTGCTGTGCCATCTTCTGTCGTGATACATATTTCACCATATTGAGCAAACGCTACCATTTGCATAATATCTGCTTTCGTACGATAACCTAAGAGAAAAGTTGGATACCCTCCTTGCTTTTTTATCAGTTTGCCATAGTACAACATTGGCGCAACACCAACACCTCCACCCACAAGAAGAATGTTTTTACCTTTGACATCCTCCATATTAAAGCCCTTACCGAGTGGGAAGAGGCAGTTTAGCTTATCGCCTTCTTTTAAATAAGACAGCGTTTTAGTTCCTTCACCCACTTTCGCAATAAGCAACCAAAGCTCATTCTTATCATAATCCACAAAATGGATAGAAATAGGACGACGTAGATAAGTGGCAGGAGAGTGATCGACCCTTACTTCAACAAATTGCCCAGGAGCAACCTCTGGCATTGGTACATCACTAAATAGTTTTATCAAGAAATACCTATCGTTTAATTGCTCAAACGATGTTACTGTAAGATCTAAGAGAAACTTTTTCATCTTTGAATTTCATTATTTAAATACAAAGATACGAAAAACTTGATAATATTACTTCTTAGGAACAAAGGTCTCCCATGTTTGATCATCAAAAAAGATACGTATTTCGGTTATATTACGAGCAGGTTTGTCAATATATTTCACCTCTGTTCGTACCTCTGAACAATTCTTAGGAAGAACATTTGGTATTTGTGTGTCCAAAGAAGTAGGCGAAACCGTATCGAAAGGCAAAAGTTCTTCTCCTTTGCTTGGCTTATCATTATCCGTAGCAGAAGATTCATTATCTAAGAACATAGGACCTGTTCCAAACATTAACCAGTCAAGATTAATCTCTGGATATTTCCCTCGAATGGCTTCCACTGTATTAAGAGTTGGCTTTGTCCTACCACTAAAAATACTACTTAATGCTCCCGGCGATATTCCTATAAATCCTGCGAAGTCTTGTTGGGTCATTCGCTGATGCTCCATAAGCAGTTTTATTCTATCTTTCATACTTAAAACCTCACTATATTCTAAAAAAATGGTGTTCTTACTTTGATTTACAAAAGTAAATATAAAAATTCAATAATCAAAATATATTTGCGCAAACTTTTAAATACGAAATTATAAATTTTATATTTAAAGTTTTAAACTGTAAATACACAAATTACAAGAAAATCTGCTTATTTCGACCTTTAAAATCTACAAGTCTAAACGCCCCCTAGAATAAACTGTAACAAAACAAATAAAACTATTGATATACAGCATATTATATTATATATATAAATCAATATTAACCCCAGATATACGCAAGATCAATTACAAGGCTGAACAAAAGTCTTTGTTTAGCTTTACAATATATCTATAATATACTAGGAATAAGCATATTATAGTTATATTGTAAATAATGAAAAGATATTCATATAAGAAGGGGTATTTATTATTTTGTTTTCAAAAGAGCAAACTTTAAAAACACAAACACAAATAATATTAGTTTTATTTCTTAAATATTATATTTTATCTCTTAAATGTAACTACATTTGCAAACGTATAAGCCTCTTTTGATTGTCATAAAGGAAGTTAAAACAAAATTACCCCCTATTTTTTAGTCTTACTTTCTCTAAAATTTTGATATTTAAAGCGGAGGGAAGAGTGTGCTGTAAATATGCGAAAAATAGAAGGATATTTTTTATTTAAAAGCTTAATTATCAAAAGATAAACCCTAAAATTTAGGTTTTCAAAACTAGGTGAAATAGAAATTTATAGCTCTCTATTTCTATTCTTACCGCAATAATAAAGCTAAAGCCGTATTAAAAACCACCCTATTACAATAACATCACACAAAAATAAAGATATAAAAACGCTTTTGATTATCAAAAGCGCAATGTCCAATTTCAAGATAACGATCCTATTAGTGCAAAATAAAAAAGATAAGCTCTTTCATCAGATCACCAGAACCAGTACTAGGATTATCCAAGCCTTTGCTTTTGGCATCTATTTCACGTACCTTTCCTAATATATCCATTGTCTTACGAGCAGAGTAAGCACGAAGCCCTATCATATAATCTTTAGCCCCCCACCTACTCTTCAATCCCAAACCAGCAGCAAGTGCATCTTCCGAGTTATTCCCAGGAATATAATGTGCTATCATTAAATCGCGGAAATAAGAAAAAAGCATAGGAAGAAACGAATATAAAGACCCAGCCTTTGGATTATTGTCAAAGTATTTGATAATCTGATTTGCTTTAAAAATATTTTTCTGAACAATGGCATTTCTCAGTTCAAAAGCATTAAAATCTTTACTGATACCTATCTCCTTCTCCACGATATCAGGTGTTATCATCATACCATTTTCTGGAAGAGAAATCATTACCTTGTCTAATTCTGACGTCAATCGGTTCAGATCTGCCCCCACGGCATCGGCTACCATCTGTTTCGCCTTAGGATCTATTGTTACCTTTTTCGCATCAAGATATTCTTGAATGAAGATAGGCAACTGATAATCGCGCAATTTCACACTATCAAAAACGACACCAGCAGCATTGGCTAATTTCACAATTTTCTTTTTACCATCAATAGAACCATTCTTATGACACCACACTAAGATTGTAGATTTTACCAACTGCCCACTGAGATATTTTTCTAATGGTTCTAGCGACCGCACGTTTTGAGCTTCTTTTACAATGATTACCTGATGTTCTGCCATCATAGGGTAACGCTTTGCCATATCTATCACTTGCGAACACGAAATATCCGAACCAAAACAAATCGTTTGGTTAAAATCGCGCATCTCTGGTTCAAGTACATTGTTGGCTATAAAGTCTGAAATCTTATCGATAAAATAAGATTCCTCTCCCATTAATAGGTAAAACGGAGCATATTTCTTCGCCTTCAAATCGGCTATAACACGCTGAAATATGGCATCTAACTTTGCTGGCATTGCGTTTTTTCTTATCTTTGTATTATGGTTGAAACTCATATTTGTACTCAACCTTGATACAAAGATAATAGAAATTGGACAGAAAACAAAATTTCCGTTTCACTTTATCCCACCTTATTATATATAGCATAATCTAGCAAGACAATGAAGGCAAACTTCTTATCTAATCATCTCCCCATAAAAGAAGAAAACGGAAAGCGTTATATCCTCGACATACTCCGCAGAAAATACATAACGCTAACACCTGAAGAATGGGTAAGGCAAAGCTTCATCCATTTTTTAATTGAGCAAAAACACTATCCACAAGGTCTTTTAGCTAATGAAATAAGTCTTAATCTTGGCGATAAGAAGATGCGAGCAGATAGTGTTCTCTATGATACAAACCTACAACCAAGAATGATTATCGAATACAAAGCTCCCAATATCTCCATTACACAGAAAGTGTTCGATCAAATTTTCAGTTATAACATCCTCCTTCATGTACCTTATCTTATTGTAACAAATGGTATAGAAATATACGTTTGTAAGTTTGATTATGATAGTAAAAAATATTTATATTTAGACGACATACCTACTTATGAAAGTATTTAACAAAGTAAACACTACAAAGATTGGCACATTTATTGTAAAAGATGTTCTATCAATAATTTTATAAAACTATATAATGGCAAAAGGAAAATGGATTGGTGCCGCCCTTGGTTGGATACTTTCTGGCGGAAATATATTAGGCGCATTGGCTGGTTATTGCGTTGGAAGTTTAATGTCAGACGCCTCGCAAGGCACAGATAGTCGATCGAATGAGTATGACGCCAATGGTCACTCCTCATCAAACTTCTACAACGAAGCACCTTTTGAAGAAACGCGAAACTCATTTCTCTTTTCTCTCCTTGTACTCTCTTCTTATATTATAAAGGCGGATGGTAAGGTAATGCATTCGGAAATGGAATATGTACGCAATTTTCTTCGTCATAATTTCGGTGAGAACGCAGTACCACAAGGTGAGGAAATTCTTAAAAAGCTCTTCGAAAAGATGAACCAAGAGGGTATGCCTATTTTCAAAGAAACCATCCACAGAAGTTGCGTTGAAATGTCATTCCACATGAGCGAGGGACAACGCCTCCAACTGCTCAATTATCTAGTAACTATTGCTAAAGCCGATGGTTCTGTTTCTTCTGAAGAAATTTTAGCCCTCAACGACATTGCGCTCCACCTCAATCTTACCCTGCAAGATGTAGAGTCAATGCTCAATATGGGATACTCATATAGCAATAATCAAAGCAATACACAGCCGCAAAATAACCTCGTCGCTGCATACAAAGTACTAGGTATCCTCCCCTCTGCCACTGATGATGAGGTAAAAGCTGCTTATCGCAAGATGGCTCTCAAACATCATCCCGACCGCGTAGCATCGCTTGGAGAAGATATTCGCAAGGCTGCTGAAGAGAAATTTCAGGAAATCAACGCAGCAAAAGAGGCTATTTATAAAGCAAGAAAAATGTAGAAAATTGAGTATTGAAAATGGAAAATTGAGTATTAATAATCCCCTTCTTACTTTATTCTTTAGAATGAAGCGGAAAAGTATTAAACCTCTTGAAAAAACGGCTCACTATCATTTACTCATAACTTTTTTCAATCCTCTATAATCAATTCGCAATAGAAATAAGATGCTCAATTGAACAAGAATATCAACAAGAACCAATGGCAAAAATAAAAATTACAACCCCAGAAGGCAATATTATTGTTCGCCTCTATGATGAGACCCCAAAACATCGTGATAACTTTCTAAAATTAGCGCAAGAAGGCTATTTCAATGGCACTATTTTTCACCGTGTCATCGAAGAATTTATGATACAAGGAGGCGATCCTAATAGCCGAAATGCTCCAAAAGGAAAGATGCTTGGCACAGGTGGTCCAGATTATACCATCCCTGCCGAGTTTGTTTATCCTCAACTTTTCCATAAACGGGGTGCGTTGAGTGCTGCGCGCACAGGCGATGAAGTCAACCCTGAACGCGAGAGTAGCGGTAGCCAATTCTACATAGTTTGGGGTAAAACCTACAGCAATGGCGAGCTAAAACAGATAGAGAAACAAATGGCAATGCAGCAAGAGCAAGATGTGTTCAACGGTTTAACCAAACAATATCGCAATCAAATCATGGATCTGCGCCGTAACCGCAACCGTATAGGGCTTCAAGCACTACAAGATAAACTCATTGCAGAAGCTAAAGCAAAAAGTAAAGAGCTGGGGAAGCCCGTCTTTTCTCTCGAACAAATAGAGACTTATACTACTCTTGGTGGTACTCCGTTTCTCGACAATCAGTACACTGTTTTCGGTGAAGTAGAAGAAGGGCTAGACATTATTGAGCGCATTCAAAGTGTGGAAACCGACCGTAATGATCGCCCGTTAGATGATATTACAATACAGATAGAAGTGCTATAAATGTACTCTTTCTTCCAAGAATATAGATAATCTACATATTAATATCTCATAACACTACCCCCACCATAGACACAGCAAGAAAAAGGTGGGGGAACAATTATTTTAAGACAACTAACAAACCCTCAATTCAATAAGAGACATAAGAACAAAAGGCTAACGCTATACGAATTGAGAATTTCATTCAATTGAGAATTCATAATTAATAATAACCTGCCCTTATATGTTTGTTATGGACGAACTCTTATTAAATTAATAATTGCCCATCCTCTTGCATGGTATGTAAAATATTTTTATAAATGCAATTCAAATAATGACCTTTTGCTTTGCAATTCATAACCTTTTACTCATTAAAACATCATCATTTGAGCCGCAAAACATCACCTTTTGCATCGTAAAACATCACCTCTTTGTAAAGTCTTTTGTATCATATAGTTACAGCTATATTAAACATTATATCGCCCAATATTTTCTGTAAATGTTTTTTACACTTTCAATACCCCCTCCCCGACCATACCAATATAAGACACTAATTGCTATTTTTAAGAAATTGGTAACCAATAAAATAGATTTTTATTTTTAAAGCAATTTATCGTAGGATCCATCAATATACCTATAGACGATTTGCGTGAACGAATCAATGAGGTGTCTACAGATAATCCTATTATTGTTTTCTATGCCGTTGGTTTACGTGGATATTTGGCACAACGCATCCTCATCGGGCTTGGTTTTAAGGATGTTCGTAATCTATCAGGCGGATATAAAACGTATAGTACAGTAAACTCCTTCAAACACTTCAAAGATCATCACTTCCGTTGAAAATAAGGGACTTATTAAGCGCAAACTAGATAAAATTGATAAACGACAGATGCACTTCTCATTACCCCCCAAGGGTGAACAACAATTGGAAGAGATGCACTGTAGTGAAATGGAGTTGCCAGATATTTTATTGAATATTTGCTAACATTTCAAGATTATTGCGTATCTTTGCAAACAATAAATCATTGGGCTTGTTTGGATTTGACGGCAAGACGAGATGGTATGTAAGCATGCAGAGCGTTGGTGGTTAGCTCTTTAATCTCAGTCATCGAACAATTAATTGGCGAAAACAATTACGCTCTCGCTGCCTAACCGAAGTACAGTAGGTTACTGGCTTTATTCAGCTATTAGATAGCTGAACGAGACACCACTCTGGAGATGTTGTTCCGAGTTGAAGGGTAAAGTGGTGCAGGCTTTTCGGGAATAGTCTTTGTATGCCTCGCTGCAAAGATGAAATTTAGAGGATAAGGTGTTGGTTGGTGGTCTAGGTCTTGCCAACACTCGAAAACCGAAGGCTAGAATAAGCATGTAGAAAGCGTATGGTTTCCTTGTTCGGACGTGGGTTCGACTCCCACCAGGTCCACTACATCAAAAAAAAGAAAGTGTGTCATATTTAGACGCACTTTCTTTTTTGATATATATTCAATACTGTGATATACTATATTAAGTGATGCATAGCCTTTTCTTCTTGGCGAATACGCACAAATAATAATATGCAATATAAAGGGAATAAAACAACAAAAGTACGCCAAGCATGACAAAGAAAAGCAGTACCTATTAGTTCGGGAATGATATTGAGAAAGTAATTAGGATGCTTAATATGCTTAAATAGAAAACTACGTTCAATGCGATGATTAGGAACTATATACACTTTTACTGTCCATATATCATGTAACTTGTAGATAACATAAAAAAGGACTAGATAAGCAAAAAGCATAAATGTTATGCCTATATACGAAAAGGTATCAAAGCTAGCATTTGTAATATATGCTTCGTATAGTGCAGAACCATAAAATGCTACATGGGCAATTGTAAGTAATAAAGAGTTTCCCTTTCCATATTCTATTCCTCCCCTTTTCTTTATCGACTTTTCATTACGAATAGAATATCCAAGTGTCATTAGTCTTAAAGCAAAAAAAATAGCAAACGTGATAAAAATATTCTCCATTTTTGTTTTTTAAATTATTAAATTAGTTCTTATTTATTTTAAGTGCAAAATTAATTAAATATATTATCTTAGCGATGAACTATATAAAAATTAATAAATTTTACAATTAACGCAAAATATTTATTAACAAAATCATACAACTTACTATTGCCATATCCAGCTCAAAAACAGAGTTTAGATATAGTTTAATGCCTATTTTTCCCAAAAAATAGTCCTGGAAAGATATTCTTGCTTTTTAATTAATATCGTTTAAAATACCTTTTATTGTCTCTGTTTGTGTCTCTATTCTACCGTCTTCTAATGTAATAGCCCCAGACCCGTGAATTTCTGTTGCACCTGTTTCTGTTAGGATAAAATGGGCGTTTGAGGGGTTTACACCAGCACCAGGGAGGATAATTAGGCGATTACCCACGTGCTGAACATAAGCTTTTAAATTAGGAATACCCGCTTCTGCCGACGGCATCTGTCCTGAGGTAAGAACACGAGTGCATCCTAAAGCTATTAATTCATCAAGGCCTCTCATCGAGTTTTTACAGTGATCGAAAGCACGATGAAAAGTAAAAGGTTTACCCTTGCATGCTTTGAGGAAGCGTGCGGTAGCACTGCTATCTATATAGCCTTCACATGTTAACGCTCCACAAACAATGGCATCGCAATAAGGAAGTATTGCTTCTATATCTTGTTCCATCGTTTGGATTTCTTGTTCCGTATATACAAAGTTGCCTTCTCGCACACGAATAAGTACATGGATCTTCAATTTAGGATAAAGCGTTCGTACCTTTTGTACTAATCCAAGTGATGGTGTTAAGCCTCCTAACGCTAAGGCTGAACATAACTCTATACGTTCTGCACCACCTTCTACTGCATTAATAACACTCTGTAAACTACCCGTACAAACTTCTAATATAGGTTTTGTTCTCATTATAACTCCTATTTTTCGATTGCTTTTCAATATTACTTTTATGAATTACATACTATAAAAGAGCACTTTATTCAAACTTATCTACCCATACTTTAAATCGTTCTACCCCTTCTTCACCAAATTTAGAAAGACTTTTGAGAGCTTGTTCTATTGTCTTGGTTGCTTCGATATGGCTTTTAGAAAAGAACTTGTCGGCATAGCAAATGATTTGCTCTTCTATTGTTTCTGGCAAGAAATTTTGAGGAGGAAGCGGCAAATTTCGTTCTATTATCTGTGCTTTTGTAATACCTGCGCCAGTATGTCGTTCGCAAACACGAGCATGTTTTGGATAGCCTTCCTTGCGCAATAGCTCTGCTCCGAGGTGTCCATGACAAAGATAAGGTTCACTGCCAAAACAAGAAATTCCATGTGCATCACAAAGAAATATTCCTATATCATGGAGCATGGCGGCTTCTTCCACAAACTGGCGATCGGCATTTAGTTCTGGATGAGTATCCACGATAGTTAGTGCTTTGGCTGTTACAGCACGGCTATGCACCAAGAGAATATTGCGAAGAGATGCATTATCAGCGTAATATTTATCAATGATAGCGTTGTAGTTCATATTATAATTTGTTTGTTTTCTGAATTAAAGAAAGGACTTTACGCTGCGCATGTCTTAACCCTGGCTTGAGTCCTTCATACGAAAGCTGTTGTATATTAACTTCTAATTCCCTTAATAATTCTGGATAATCCTTGCAAAGATTATAAGCTAAATAAATAGCTTGGGCGCGAATACCAACAGGGTGCTTCTTCAAAATCATAACTTCTAAGCAGAAGTCAAACAGTTCTAGTCCTACACCTTCTTTGGGTAAGGGCATCTTTAACAATAATGTAAACAACAATCGGCGCAATGTCTCACTTTTTGTTTCGATAGCTAGTCGGATACATTCATCACACTTATCATGAATAAAGTATAACTCCGCTGAATTTAAATGAGTGAATATCCAAGCTACGTTTTCAACAACTCGTTTATCCTCATCATGAAACAAAAGATGAAGAAAAGTATTCTGTAACTTCTCATCTGCCATTAATTCAAACGATCTTTCCTCTATCTCTGGTAAGTGAAGTCTTCGTGATAGATCTTTATGCAAATCCATTGTTTATGCTAAACAAAAAATCGATTCACACGTTCATTGTATTATCATGGATAATATAAAACGTATGAATCGATTATACTGTGTAATATTTAAATCCTTATAAAGCTATTAATCTTTGTGCTCACGCTCAATGTAAGCGATAATATCGCCCTTGTTTACCTTAGCACCCTGCTTAGCATTTATTTCTACTAACTTACCGCCAAGTGCTGCAGGGATAGTTACTATCTCGCCCCATGTTGCTACAATGTAGCAAAAAACATCACCTTCTTTGTATTCCTTACCAATAAATGGTTCTACTGCAGGTGCAGCTTCGCCATCGCCTTGGAACTCCCAATAGAGCTGACCCTTAACAGATGCCACCAAAGCATCAGCCTTAGCGTGCTTGAAAGCAGCAGCTTCTTCAGGGCTTACGCTTGCACCTAAAGCAGCATCTTTTGCTTTTTGAAGATCAGCCAAGAAGTTTTTCTTTGCCTGACCACTCTTATAGTTACGATATTGCTCTGGGTGCATTGCCAGTTCGAACAACTCTTCATCGTCCTGACCATATTCCCATCCATTCTCATCCATTTCCTTACGGAAATCGTCCAACGCCAGTGGAAGTAATGTATGAGGATCAGCAGAGGTAAATTCTAAGCCCTTTTCCTTTGCAAGTGCAACAATCTCTGGAGCAATCTCACCTGGCACTTTACCACTTCTACCGAGGATCATACCCCACATAGAGTCATCCATCATTACGAAACGACCTTTGCCTTGCTCAAGGGTAAGCAAGTTCATCAAAGCTATATTCTTAGTGTATTGTGAAAAAGGAGTAACCAATGGAGGATAGCCCACACGTGGCCATACATAAGCTACCTCATCAAACAACTTAATCAACAAATCCTCCAATGATAATTCAGCTTCACCTTTCTTCTTACGAAGATTATTAATAGTAGTATGAATTCCACCAAGATCAGCCATCATAGAACCCATCATACCTCCAGGTAAGCCACAACCCAACAACAATGAGCTAGAGATCTTGTTCTTAGGGTTAATAAAATAGCCCAACCATTCATCAATAAACTCTTGTGTCATAGCACGTGCCTTCATATAAGCATCCATATTGATCTCAGGAACATCGAAGCCAGCGTGCTTCAACATACTCTGAACAGATATAACATCTGGATGCACCATACCCCATGCTAATGGCTCTATAGCAACATCAAGGATATCGCCACCATTCTTAGCTACCTCTAACATTGAAGCCATTGATAAACCTGGACCAGAGTGTCCATGATACTCTACAATGATTTCAGGATGATTATCCTTAATATATTTTGTCAACTGACCTAATAATGCTGGCTGACCAACACCTGCCATATCCTTTAAACAGATTTCTTCAGCACCAGCAGCGATCAATTGGTCTGCCAACGTGCTATAATATTCAATAGTGTGAATAGGCGAAGTGGTGATACAAAGTGCAGCTTGTGGTATCATACCTGCTTCCTTAGCCCACTTAATAGAAGGAGCAATGTTGCGAATATCGTTCAAGCCATCAAAAATACGAGGGATATCAACACCCTGTGCATATTTCACCTTATACATCATCGCGCGAACATCATCAGGCACGGGATACATACGAAGACCATTTAAGCCACGATCCAACATATGTGTCTGAATACCTGCCTCATGCAGTATCTTAGTATAAGCGCGAACAGAATCGTTTGGATTTTCACCAGCTAGCAAATTAACTTGCTCAAAAGCGCCACCGTTTGTTTCAACACGTGCGAAACAACCCATTTCAATAAATAGTGGTGCTATCTTTACTAACTGATCTTTACGTGGCTGAAACTTACCAGAGCTCTGCCACATGTCTCTATAGATGAGACTGAATTTTATTTGTTTTGCCATATTTAGTGCTATTTTTTTCCACTTTATATTCTTTGCGCGTTCGCAAGAGACTGTGCAAAAGTAGATAAAAAATACCAAAAACAAGTGCAAACAACCTACTTTTTGCAATAATTGACTATCTTTGCAGGAAGTATTTAGTACAGATTATGAAGAAAATATATTTACTCTTTATTACTATTACAATTCTTAGCTTTATTGCTTGTTACAATCAAGATGCCACTGGCGATCATGGAGCAATCAACAATGGCATAAAGATAAATGGCGATAAAACCTTATATGGCTTAGCATGTGATGGATGTTCAGACTCTGCTATTGTATTCTTACCCAATGACGGTGGAGACCCCTTACACTTCAATATTGTTAATGCCCGAAAGAATAATAAGGTATTTGGTACACTAGAAATTGGCGATGAACTTGCTATTTTGCTCAACCCAAAGAATAAAAAAGAAGCAATACTTGTCATCGACTTAGAGCAGATAAAGGGTACATGGACTTTCCAAGTAGTGCCCAAGCTAAAGCCTAACCCTCTGAAATCAGAAGAGCAGATAATGGCAGAAATGAGCGACTCGCTAAAACAAGCCCTCTTCATCCCCCGCGAATATGGATTTACTTTGAAGAGCTATAACCAAGCTTCACCCGTGGGTTATATAATGAAAACCAACACTTTAGAAGATGAAAGCCCTGTGGAATACCCTAAAGTTACAGTCTATACCTCATGGCATATTTATAATGGATGGTTGTACATCTACAAAGATACTGTTGACGAACAAGGTAGACGCTTGCCAAATGACTCTGTAGGACATGACGATGGTACAATGGTATTCCTTTCTGCCGACTCAATGGCTGCAAAATTTGGTAAAAAAGTTATGCAATATCATCGTAAAGCAAGTGCAATAGAAGCTAATCGCAAGGCGCAAGAAGCAGAAAAAAGAGCTGCCGAAAAGAAAAACTTGAAGAAGAAATAAAGTATCAACAATCTGAATATCCTCAAATCCGCAACTAAGCCCTTGAACGTCCTTGTTGCGTTTACATGTCCTCTCATTACTGAAACTCTTACGGAAGAATCATAGTCGTTAGTCAGGATACAACGGTATGTGTATTCTCCTTCCCAAAAATCCTGCACACCATCCATCCGTT
>QWCD01000203.1_pt1 | contig 49720 bp, 41 predicted proteins | sample 1972461 | NCBI WGS metagenome assembly QWCD01 (sample SAMN09866717, study PRJNA288562) | Human vaginal metagenome isolate term4_vaginal, whole genome shotgun... | isolation source: vagina | host: Homo sapiens | place: USA: California | reverse complement strand
AAAATACCTATCAATCATTTCTTGCGCTTCTTTACGCGAAATCTTAAGCGATGTTGCCAAACCAAATGCCTGCTGACCGTACACAATACCAAAATTTACCGCCTTGGCACGGCTACGCAACGCCGGCGTTACTTCATCGGGCGACACATGAAAAATGCGCGCGGCAGTAGCTGCATGAAAATCTGCACCCGATTGAAACGCATGGATTAAGTGCTCGTCCTTGGATAAGTGCGCCAACAAACGCAATTCAATTTGCGAGTAATCGCACGCTAAAAACAGATGATTTTCAGGAAGAACAAACGCCTTGCGCACACGATGACCCAATGAAGACCGCGTTGGAATATTTTGAAGATTAGGATCAGAACTTGAAAGCCTACCAGTTGCAGCAATTGTCTGATTAAACGTTGAATGGATACGCCCATCACTGCGAATATCATGTACCAAAGCATCCAAATAGGTGTTCTTAATCTTCATGCGCTCGCGATAATCAAGGATGAGTTGAACGCGTTCATCGGCCATGCTTAAGCTTGCAAGCGTTTGAGCGTTGGTTGAATAATATCCACGTCTGGTTTTTTTAAGCCCTTTAGTTGGAAGACCCCACACGTCAAATAATACATGACTGAGCTGCATGGGAGAATCAATGTTAAAGTCTTGCTGCGCTAAACGTCGAAGCTCCAAAGACATTGCATTAAGCTCATGCGAAAGGGCGCGCGATTGCTCTGCAAGCAGGTGCTTATCGCAATAAATACCGTTACGCTCCATATGAAGCAAAACTGGAATGAGTGGTAATTCAAGCTCGTAGAATAAATCGTCAGAACCATCCTTATGAAGCAGCTCGCGCAATACAGGGTACAAAGCACGCACTGCAATTGCTTCGAGCGCATATACATTAGGTTCGTCTGTATCGTCTGTGGTATCGGGATACACAAATGTTGGAAGATACGCACTGCATAGAGTTTGCCAGGAATAATCGTTAGCATCGGAATTTAGCAAGTATGCAGCCAAACCCACATCAAACAACGCGGCAGTTGAAATATCTGAAAGCTCCAAAGAAGCAGTCTCGCTACTCACGGGCGGATAGAGAACATGAAGAAGCGCTTTACAGTTAAGAGCTATAACGTGACCTGACTTCACAAGTGTTTTCAAAACGCTTGATACATCTGCACCGCTAAACTGTGCAAGCGTAGTTCCATCAGTTACCCATAAGGTGTGTGTGTCTAAAAGCGTATCAAAACTAGGCTGTACGTTTTCCTGAGCACTCTTCATAGAGGCAGGCTCATAAGCGCAGGCAACCCATGTACCACATGAGACAACGCGCTTGATAAATGCGTGTGCTTGCGTTTGCACACATGCAGGAAAAAGAGCGGAATAATCAGGTGCATACGTATTAACTTCAGATTGCGTTTGCACGTGTTCTGAAGTGTGTGCTGTTTGCACGCGATCTACTAGGCTGTCTAAGGGCGCATCTTGTGTTACAGACGCCTGCACAGACGACGTGAGCGAATCTGCGGACACAGTCGCATGCTGCGCGCTCGCAGGTAACACTGTAGAATTGCGTTTGGCAGCCGTTGCTGCGTCGTGAATAATACCTTTTATATCCGCACCGTTCAACGATGGCAAAAACCTCAAAAGTTTGGGAACAAGATTGGTAAATCCAAGCGCGCAAAAAGCACGTGCAACTTCTGCTGGGTCAAAGGTTGGAAACGCGGCGGCACACAAATCAACTGTTATAGGGGCGTCGCGGCGAATGGTAGCAACACGCTTGGAAAGACGCGCATCATCGATATGGTTACGAAGATTTTCGCCCATTTTACCGCTAACTTGATCGGCGTGAGCAATAACGCCTTCAAGCGAGCCGTATTCGACAATCAACGCAGCCGCACGCTTAGGACCAATGCCGGGAACTCCAGGTATATTATCTGATGTATCGCCTTTAAGGCCGTAAAAATCTGGAACCAAATTTGGCGTTATGCCGTGATAGAGATCATCTACATCCTCTGGCGTCATAATACGAACGTCAGATACGCCTTTTTTAGTAGACACCACACTTACGTGCTCTGTTGCAAGCTGATATATATCACGATCACCAGTAAACAAAAGCATCGAGTAACCCTGAAGTTCACCTTGATGGGCAAGCGTGCCTAGAATATCGTCACCCTCCCAACCCTGAAGTTCAACTACAGGTATTTGAAGCGCGCGCAGTAATTCTTTTACCATAGGAAATTGCTCGTGCAAAGACGGATCCATGGGCGGACGTTGTGCTTTATATTGAGGCAACATGTCAATGCGAACCTGTGGTTTTCCTTTATCAAACGCGCAGATAATACCATCGGGTGAAAACGAGCGGACAAGTTTAATGAGCATGTTAAAAAAACCAAGTAAGGCATTAGTTGATCGACCATCGGGGGCACTCATAGGCTGCATAATTGCATGAAAAGCACGATGCATAAGCGAATTACCGTCTATAACAGCAATCGTTTTGGTATAACGCGAGGATACGCCATCTCTAGGTTGCATCGCACATGTCGACGCAGACGTGGGCGCACATGATGTTTTATTATGGTCGTCAAACGCCTGAGAAAGATCTTGCATAACCGTATTTTCGGCAGGTTGAGTGCCATTTTTTTCAGAAAAATTAGAATTTGAATCAGCGTTTGAATTAGCATGTAATACGTTACTCATAGATACTCCTTATAACTTTATGTATCTATTGTACGTGACTCAAGCGTGCAGTTTATATTTCATTTCTATAAACATAATAAATCGAAAGGACAGCTCATTTTCATGAATGTGTAAAATAAAATTCTCATGCAATATAACCAAAAACATGTTTCACAATAGTTGTGTTGCCAACGCCCTGTGTATATCAACGTATACACAGGTAAAACATAGAGGTTAACGCATGGTATACCTAGAAAAACACAAAGTTTAGAAAGGTGAACGATGGCAAAAGATAAAGTGTCGCAAGAATACGGAAGTTTAGTATTTACCGATGCAGACATGCAGGATAGGCTCCCCAAGCCAACCTATAAAGCACTTCGTCGCGTAATTGATGAAGGCAAACCCATTGATCTTGATATTGCAAATGATATTGCTCACGCTATGAAAGAGTGGGCTCTTGAAAAGGGTGCAACGCACTTTACACACTGGTTTCAACCACTTACTGGTATAACATCTGAAAAGCACGACAGCTTTTTAACGCCTAAAGGCGATACCACTATTTTGATGGCATTTTCGGGTAAAGAGCTGGTTCAAGGCGAAACCGACGGCTCGTCTTTTCCGTCAGGTGGGCTTCGTGCAACCTTTGAAGCACGCGGATATACCGTATGGGATCCCATGAGCCCTGCTTTTATTAAAGATGAGGTACTTTGCATACCAACTGCTTTCATCTCGTATACAGGTGAAGCATTGGATAAGAAAACACCTTTGCTTCGTTCAGAAGTTGTTGTAGAACAACAGGCAAAACGTGTTCTTAAGCTTTTTGGCAGAACTCCAAAACGCGTTGTTACTAATTGTGGGCCAGAACAAGAATATTTCTTGGTGAGCGAACAAGATTACAAAGCTCGCCCCGATTTAATCCTTACTGGTAGAACGCTTTTTGGCTGTGAGCCAGCTAAAGGCCAAGAGTTGGAAGAGCACTATTTTGGTGCAATTCGCCCCAGCGTTAATGCGTTTATGAAGCAAGTTGATGATGAGCTTTGGAAACTTGGCATTCCTATGCGCACCAAACATAACGAGGTTGCTCCTTGTCAGCACGAAATGGCTCCTATTTATGAGCAAGGCTCGTTAGCAATTGATAACAACCTGCTCACTATGGAAAAACTTAAACTCATGGCAACTCATCATGGTCTTGCCTGCCTTGAGCACGAAAAACCATTTGATTATGTGAATGGCTCTGGTAAACATGACAACTGGTCACTTGCCGCGGATGGCGAAAACCTCCTTGAGCCTGGCGATGAACCCGATGAAAATCTTCAATTCTTGGTATTTCTTACCTGCTTAATTGCAGCAGTAGACGAACATGCCGATCTTTTGCGCGCATCCGTTGCTTCTTGCGGTAACGACCACCGTTTAGGTGGACACGAAGCCCCTCCTGCAATTGTATCGGTCTTTTTAGGAGATGAACTCTCCCCAATTGTTCAAGCACTTATCCGTGGCAAACACGTAAGCGCTCATGGCGGTGAGGAAGTAGACTTAGGAGTTCCGGCTCTTCCTAACTTGCTTCGCGATAACACAGACCGTAACCGTACCAGCCCCTTTGCCTTTACGGGTAATAAATTTGAATTCCGTATGTGTGGCTCGCAACAAAACCTTTCTGATTCAAATGTAGTTCTTAATACGGCTGTTGCCGAGCAATGCTCAAAATTTGCTGACGATCTTGAACATGTAAGCTCTGACAAATTTGTTGAGTCGGCCATGGCATGGGTTACAAAAACTCTTAAAGCACACGAAAGAATTCTCTTTGAAGGTAACGGCTATTCAAGCGAGTGGGAACAAGAGGCAAAACGTCGAGGACTTCCTAATAATAAAACAACGCCTGATGCTCTGCAGTGTATGATAGAACCCAAGAATTTGGAATTCTTTGAGAAATTTAATGTTTTAACAGCAAAAGAGCAGCGCGCTCGCTATGTTGCGCAAGCAGAGCAGTACGCAAAACTTATGAATATCGAGGTAAACACCATGGTTTATATGGTTAAAACCATGTATCTGCCTGCACTGTATTCATATTCTGGCAAGCTTGCACAAGGAGTTGAAACAAAAGAGCACATCGGCATTACCGACTATGCAACTAAACAAACGGTACAAGTTCTTACCGATGGTATCGTCAGCATTGACGCGGCATGTAAAGATCTCGAAGCGGCAAATAAACGTGCTCATGCCATTACAGACCCCAAGGCACACGATGACGCATATCGTGACGAAATCATTCCGCGCATGAAGACGCTCAGAACTGCCGTTGACAGCATGGAATGCATCTGCGATAGCAGTATATGGCCTGTTCCAAGCTATAACTCCATGTTATTCTACGTATAAAATAGCAATTTATAACAAATGAGCTCTCTATGTATTTGATGCTTGTAACCAAACACATGTACATGGGGAGCTTTTTCATAGTGTTTATTCCCATAACATGTACATCTTGTATGCATATGCCATCGTGATTATGTGATATAAACGTTATTCTCAAACTGTTGATATATACATACCAACAGCGGTTATATACTGAACGTTTAATGTCTAAAATATCAAAACAAATAAAGGAAAGCGGTTACAAAATCGGATGGGTAAACATATCTGTAAATTCAATTTTATTGCCCGCGTGCATACGATGATTCATAGCGCGCGGTCTGTCTGCAACCCTGATACTATATCCGCTCATCCTCAAACTAAAGATGTATCTAAACAAGCATGCACTACGCACGATAAAAACGCTTCTTCTTTGCAGGCAGAACAAGGCTTAGTAGCTGCAGATAATATGTCTACGCTGCGCACAACTCAAGATACATCAGATAAAAAACTTACTAACAACGGCTCTCTTGATACAACCACAGGCGTTATCTGGAAACAGCTTATCACCTTATGTTACCCTGTTTTTTTAAGCTCCTTTTTTCAGCAATTGCAGCTGCTATGCAACGCTTGGGTTGTAGGTAAATTTGCAGGGACTAATGCATTTGCTGCACTTCAATCGTGCGGAGCCCTCTGTGACCTCGTAATTAGCTTTTCTCTTGGATTAGGAGTTGGCTGTGGTGTTATCGTAAGCCAATATTTTGGTGCAAAAGATTACAAGCGTGTCCATGACGGTGTGCATACTGCCATGGGTCTTGCCGTTGTATGCGGTATTATTTTTTCGGTTATAGGAACCATATTTGCACAAACCATACTCGAAATGATGGATACACCTCAAGAAATTATTGGCGATACCTTAAACTTTGTGCATATATTTATGGCATCGATGATTTTTTCTATTATTTATAACATTGGAAGCGCGCTTCAACGTGCAGTTGGCGACACAAAAACTCCGTCAATCATCGTAGCATCAACCTGCGTTGTAAACGCCCTGTTAGATATACTCTTTGTAGCAGGTTTTGGTCTAGGAACGCTTGGCTGTGGTTTTGCAACGCTTATTTCGCTTATTTGGGGTTCCGCTTTAACGTTATATAAATTAACACACACCAATGGATGTTGGGCATTAGTGATTCACGATATTACTATTGATCCTGCCATTGCTGCTAAAATGCTTAAATGTGGTTTCCCCCTTGCCATACAAGGTTCTATGTTTGGTTTTTCTAATATTATTGTACAAAGTAGCGTTAACATGTTTGGACCACATGCCATTGCCGCTTGGGGTCTTTCATGCCGTATGACGTGCTTTGTTTGGATGCTTTCAGAGGCAATTGGATCATCCGTGACCACATTTGCAGCTCAAAACTTTGGAGCGCGTAATTACAAACGCATGCAACGCGGACTCTATACTGCCATGGTGCTTGCACTGATTATCATCGGGAGCTTTACCGTTATTGTTATGACATTTGCGCATCCATTTGCGCGCGTATTTGTAAGCGACGAAACGGTAATTGCAATTACGCTAATGATCCTTATGTTTAATACGCCATTTTCTATTTTTTACACCATTATGGATATTTTTTCGGGAACCATACGTGGTTCGGGCGAAAGCATGGGCCCAATGATTATAACTATCATTGGTACCTGTATTCTTCGCGTTGCATGGATTATGATTCTTATGCCAATCCATCCCACCCTTGAAACGATACTGGTTGGGTATCCCGTTTCGTGGGTTGCTACCGCAGCGTTCTTTGCGCTGTATTACTATAAAGGACATTGGATGCAACACGGCAGCACTAAACTCAAGCAATTGCGTGCATAGCATTATTGGAACATACGTGCTGAAAGCGCCTGATGAAGATACATGCTGAAAGTGTGTGCTTGTGCAAAAAGCTCTCTTTTCTATACGAAAGGAGAGCTTTTATAATCGCACTATATAGCTAAATGCTCAAGATTACTTAAAAGCGTTTACGAGCTACAAATCCCGCTCCAAGTGTCGCTAAACCAGCAACACTGCCTAAAATGCCAGAAATGCCAAACGGATCAGATGTTTTAGGAGTTCCCTTTTGTTTTCCTCCCTGCTTGCTATTATCCTTATTGGTGTCGGATGGCTGTTTATCAGTATCTTTAGAATCTTCGTTTTCGGGTTTGTCGTTGTGAGAACCTTGTATAATCTCCTTATAAAGTTTGTTAGCTTCTGCCTTGGCAGATTTTAACTCTTCTGCAGATAACGTACCTGAATTAATCTTTTCAAGCAATTGCGCATAACGCTGAATAGCACTTAACTTATGAGAGTGTTTAACAACATCGTTATAAAGTTCGTTAGCCTCTGCCTTGGCAGATTTTAACTCTTCTGCAGATAACGTACCTGAATTTATCTTTTTAAGCAGTTGGGCATAACGTTGAATAGCAGAAGGATTTGAAGGTGTAGTATCACCAGAATTTGCATCGCTCACTGAGGGGTTTACAGGTGTATTATCGCCTGATTTTGCAGGTGTAGTGTTGCCTGATTTTGCAACTTCCCAAGACTTTTTTGTCTGCTGAACATGGCTTTTTAATGCTTGCTGTTGATCTTTATTGAGCTTGCCACTATTTGCATACTCTTGAACTGCTTCAGCATATTTTTTGAAAGGACTTTTAAGAGATTCTTTATAGTCGTCTTTCGCGGCGTTTACCTCGCGTTTAAGTTGTTCGATTTGCTCGGGACTCAGGTCTTTACTTGCAGCATACTTTTTAACAAGTGCAGCATACTTTGAAAATTCGCTCTGAGGCGTATCAGCAAAAGAAACCGAAGGCAATGCAACAAGACTACCTGCCAACATGGAAAGCGACAGTCCAGTTGCAACAGCAGCTCTACCTACGTTTGAGGCAACAAGGGCTTTTCTCTTCAAGTGTTTCATGCCTGCTAACAGGCAAGCCTTTACCAAGATGAGAGAATTTTACCCGAAAAGAATAGGATACATAGTTAACTTTCTTATTTGAATGGCGCTTATATAATTTTTTTATATCGCTGAATCATAGCTGAATATACAATATGTATAAATCTAAAAAGGCGTACTTTACGAGGATATAGTCATCGTAGAGTACGCCATAGTTAACAATTAAGAATACATCGTATTTATGTATACAGTTTATATTTACTTGTCATCTCCCACTACACGTAAGTGTAAATCGCTCAATTGTTGCGCACTTACGACAGATGGTGCTGCGCTCATAAGATCAGACGCGGACGTTGATTTTGGAAAAGCTATCACATCTCTAATTGAATCTGCACCTGCTAAAAGCATACAAATTCTATCAAGACCTAATGCAAAGCCACCCATGGGAGGCGCACCAAAGGTAAGAGCATCCAGTAAGAAGCCAAATTGCGCACGAGCGCGCTCCTCGGTAAAGCCAAGCATTTTAAGAATACGCATTTGAAGCTCGGCATCGTGAATACGCATACCACCACCGCCTGCTTCATATCCGTCCATAACAAAGTCATACGTGTATGAACCAACCGAAAGTGGATCAACTGAAAGCTTATCCATATCTTCTGCGCGAGGTAGTGTAAACGGCTGGTGCTCAGATGCATAGGCATTACGCTCGGGATCCCAATGGAAAAGCGGGAAATTTACCACCCATAAGAAGCTGTGACCACATCGCTTAATAGACAGCTCATCTGCCAAATGAAGACGCAAAGCGCCCATTGCTTGGTCGGCTACAAGGCGTTTATCAACAATAAAGAGCAGCAAATCTCCAGGTTGTGCTTCCATTTCGGCACAAAGCGCGTGAATTTCGTCCTCTTGTAAAAACTTAGCAATAGGGCTTTTAATTGAACCATCGTCGTGCAACGCTATCCACACAAGGCCTGCAGCGCCGTTTTTCTTTGCCACATCTGCCAACTTATCAATGCGAGATCTACCCCAGTTACCAGCGGTTTTAGCGCACATACCTACAACACGTTGACCATGTTGAGCTGCTTGCGAAAATACTTTAAATGCACTGTGCTCAACCAGTTTGGTAACATTGTGCATTTTCATGCCAAAGCGCGTATCAGGCTTATCGCAACCGTAGGTATCCAAAGCATCCCAGTATTGCATGCGCTCAAGATGCTGAGGGAATTTTACGCCTACCTGCGTGAACGCCTTAGACAAGATTGCCTCTGCCATATCAAGTATATTTTCTTGAGTTACAAAACTCATCTCTACGTCTACTTGCGTAAACTCGGGCTGTCTATCGGCTCTAAAGTCTTCGTCTCTAAAGCATTTTACAATTTGATAGTAACGCTCAACACCACCAACCATCAGCAATTCTTTAAGCAGCTGAGGAGATTGTGGCAATGCATAAAAATGACCAGCGCGAACACGTGAAGGAACCAAAAAATCGCGCGCACCTTCCGGAGTTGATTTAAAGAGCGCAGGTGTTTCAACTTCGATAAAATCATGTTCGTGAAACGCTTGACGCAACGCATAGGCAAAATTGCTACGTAATTTAAGGTTATTTAACACCCGTGGACGACGAATGTCCAGGTAGCGATAGGTAAGGCTCATATCCTCAGATAAGTCTATTTTATCTTCAATCTGAAATGGCGGCGTTTGAGACGTATTAAGAACTTCAATAGTATCAACCAATACCTCTATTTCGCCTGTTGGCATAGAAGTATTTGCTTGACCTTCGGGACGCAGACGAACAGTTCCCGAAACCAAAACAGGCCATTCGGGTCTTATGTCTTGTGCGGTATTAAAAGCAAGGCCATCTTTAAAGTTAGGGTCACATGCAATTTGTGTATAGCCGCTTCGATCTCGAAGATCAATAAAAATTAAACCGCCAAGATTACGACGATGCCATACCCAACCAGTTAACGTAACCGTGCTGCCAACATCGTGTGCACGAAGTTCACCGCATGTATGCGTATGCATAGAAAACGCCATACCCCACCTCTTTGTACGTTTGTAATCCAAACTGAAAACTTTGTGTTCACATGGCTCAGTGTAGCTGTGACTAAAACGCTTGAAAACATGGTTTTAGTTATGACTCTGAGCTGTATAACTTAAAAAGAATATAACAAAATGTTTGAGTGTACATGCTTATTGCTCATATTCCTTTAATAATCTAAATTATCTAGGACACGCGCCGCGCGGCGGTACTCAACGGCTGCACGACACGCTGCGGTACTCAAGGGCTCACTCGATACGCTGCGGTGCTCAAGGGTTGCACATATACACTTGAGCTGTACAATCCACGTAAAAACTTGGGCTGTATATCGCGTATATGCTTTAGCTGCATGTCTTAAAGAAATCTTACAAAAATGTAAGAAAAGAACTCCATAGACAAACAAATGTTTTGGTACAATACTGCTATAAGCAAAACACTTACAAAGGATGAGTCATGTTTAAGAAAAACACCAATACAGTGCCTCCCCTCCCTCAAAATAACCAAGTACCTGTTCAAAATATGTCAACTCTAAAAAAAGATGAAACAGATGGTAATCAAGCACTTAACGCCATCATGGAGTTGCGCAAGAAAAAGCGCCGTAAAAATAAAATCATCGGTTTATCTATTCTGGGTATATGTGTTTTGTTCATTATTGCAGGTGTTGTAGGATCATTTCTTTCAAAGTCTCACAATTCAGCGCAAGACGCACCTCTCGCAACGGTAGAAAAGCACGATTTTACCAGTACCATAAAAACTTCGGGTACGGCAGAGCCTGTTTCTAATACCGTAGTTACTCCAGAGGTCGATGGCATTATTGATGAAGTCCGCGTAAACCAAGGAGCCAACGTAAAAAAGGGTGACGTACTGTTTACTATCAAAAACGACACACTTGATAAAGCGGTGCAAACTGCACAAAACCAGCTTAATGTTGCAAAGAAGCAGGTAAAAAGTGCACGAGATGCATATTCACGAGCTTACGCTAGCTATCGTAAAGCACTCAATGAATACAACAGTGCACCTAGTGCAGAAGTCCAAAAAGCACTTCCAGATCCAGATACCGTTTACGAAAGTGTAGCCTCGGCTCAAAGTGCTATAGATCAGGCAAAATTAGCCGCCGATCAAGCACAGTCGGCCGTTGATGACGCGCGCGAAAAAGCAAACAAACGCACGGTTGTAGCCCCATGCGACGGTAATGTTATCACCATGAACGCAAAACGAGGCGCGGCGGTAGGTTCACTTACTGCTGGCATGGCAGGAAGCATAGGGCAAAACCCCGAAAATGGCATACTCATCCAAATTGCTGACCTTTCAAAAATGCGCATTCGTTTAAGCGTCAGCGAAATTGATGTTTCTGCCATAAAACTAGGACAGCAAGCAAAAGTAACGTTCAGCGCGCTGCCTGGTGTTACCTGTGACGCTGTGGTAGAAAATATAGCAAGTACAGCGGAAAATGCTGCGGTATCACCAAGCCAAATGGGTGCCGCCACAAGCAATACCATGGCAAATTATGCGGTTGATGTTCTTATTGACAAGCCTCATGAATCAATCAAATGCGGTATGACTGCCGACGTAGAAATTGTTACCCAAGAGGTAAAAAATGCCCTTGTAGTACCAACTTCTTGTATCGTTGAAGAAGATGGAACATCGTATGTATATGTGTTAGACGACAATCACGATGGAAATGCAAAGAGTTTTACCAAGCAGGCTGTAAACGTAATTGCACGGAGTGGCTCACAAACAGCAATCGAAGGTGTAGCTGAAGGCACAAGCCTCAAACGCAATGCAAGCTCAGACGACTCCTCCTCACAAAATTAGGAAGGATAGGTATGAGTGCTGTTGTGGATATAAAAAATATTCATCGCGTCTATGAATCAAAAGCAGGAAGTGTTCATGCGCTTAAAGGGGTTTCTCTTTGTGTAGAACAAGGTGAATTTCTATGCATTATGGGGCCTTCAGGTTCGGGTAAATCAACGCTTATGAATATTCTTGGCTGTCTTGATACACCTACTCAAGGAAGCTATTTTCTTGAAGGAATAGATATTGCCACACTTTCTGACGACGAACTGGCAACTATTAGAGCAAAGCGCTTGGGTTTTGTTTTTCAGTCATTCAACTTGTTGCCACGTGCTACGGTACTTAAAAACGTAACGTTGCCCTTAGTCTATTCAAACTATCCAGCACACTTACGTTTTGAACGAGCGTGCAAGTGCTTAGAATCGGTTGGATTACCTGCAACGTATTACAATCACAAGTCAAATGAGCTATCGGGTGGCCAAATGCAACGTGTTGCAATTGCACGAGCATTGGTAAACAATCCAGCTGTTATTCTTGCTGATGAACCAACGGGAAACCTTGACTCCGCAACAAGTGAGATGGTCCTTAAAACGTTCAAACAGCTCAAAAGCCAAGGAAAAACAATTATTCTTATTACACACGATCCCGAAGTTGCAACGTGGGCAGATCGCTGTGTTCACATTCGTGATGGACATCTTTTAAGCGATGAAGAAGAAAAACAAGCTGTTTTGAAAAGTACACGCCACGGAAGAGGCTTAACATGAACGTACGTGATTTATGCTTGGAAACCTGGGAAGCGCTTAAAGCTAATAAAGGACGCTCAATTCTTACTATTTTAGGAATTGTAATTGGCATTACCGCAGTTATTTCTATGACTTCCCTTATTGGTGGTATTCAAAATACCTTATCGTCCTCACTTGGGCTTGAGCGTAGTAAATTAATCTACGTTACCATGTATCAAGACAAGGATAGCTGGTCAGAAGCCGATATTACAAAGATCAAAAGCGATATTCCCACGTATCGCGATTTTATGGGTGTTGCAATGGCATCTGATACTATTTCTGTGAGTACAGGCGCCGTCAATGCTCAAGTTACTGGCATTAGTAAAGGATACTTGTCTGCTCAAGGTATTGAGATTATTGCGGGAAGTAGCTTTGCTAATTCACAATATGCGGAAGGCTCAGATGTTATTATGCTTGATAAAACAAGCGTAAAGGAACTTTTTGAGCTTAACTCCGAAGGCGTCATTCACTCAAAAATAAGTGCGTCCGCAACCAAGCAAGAAGTGCAGGAAGCAGGTAGTAAGCCTAAAGGAAACTCCTCTACCCCTTCGCTTTCGGCACAAGAAGAAAAATCATTGTGTGAACAGGCAATTGGAAAAACAATCCGCTTAAAAGGTCGCCCCTATACCATTGTTGGAATTGCAGAAAGCGCAAATATGCCATCCCTTGGATTTGCGGGGAAAACTGTCCAACTCTTTACACCGCTTAAAACGCTTCAGATGCGCATGAGTCACTCGATGTCGTGTACGGAACTTTTAGGTGTTGTTGACGATAAAAATAAAGTTGAAGAAACGGAAAAACGCACCAAGGAATGGATTTCTTCTCGTTTTAACTACAAAAGCGATAAAGATGCACCTAACAAAATACCTAACTTTGTTGTTCAATCGGTTGAAGGTGCAACAAAGGGGTTTAACAGCTTTATGAGTGGTTTTCAGATGATGGTAGGCTGTATAGCAGGTATATCTTTGCTCGTCGGTGGTATTGGTATTATGAACATGATGCTTACCAATGTGTCAGAGCGTATTCGCGAAATTGGCTTAAGAAAAGCTTTAGGCGCCAAACGCCATGACATCACCAAACAATTCCTCCTTGAATCGGTTTGCCTGTGCGTTACCGGCGGCATTATTGGCATGCTCTTGGGATTTTTATGCGCACAGGGCTTAGCTGTACTGGTTTCGATGTTTATGCAAATGCATGTTAATGCAGCTATTGATGCAAAATCTGTTGGGTTAGCGGTAGGAATTTGTGTATGCATAGGTATTATATTTGGTTTTTATCCTGCAAGACGCGCTGCCATGCTTGATCCTGTGGAATCGCTGCATTATCAATAGGTTCTGCACATGGTGATGTGTTGCATAATACCCAATACAGACATAAAAGATGGATTATGCTTTCTAAAAGATGGACGATTTAAGCATCTTAAGTCTCATGCATACAGGTAGACGTATACTCTTTACAGCATAATTTTTGCATTTAAGGAGTTTACGTATGCGTTTTGCTTATTCTTGCAATTCATCACTTTCGGACGTGTATGCCACAATGCACACAGACAATTCGCTTGTATCTGATGATCCAAGCCGTGCACAAGAATCTGCTTTAGACGCAACACTTCAAGCAGACAATGCCACTCGCGATGATACCCCAATCAATGCTGTTATCTTTGATATGGATGGTACTATTTTAGACACACTTCATGATTTAGCTACGTCGGTTAATTATGCACTTGTTGCCAACGGGTGCACGCCGTGCTCAACAAGTCAAGTTCGCGCATATCTAGGTAATGGTGCACGCAATCTCATGAAACAGTGTGTGGGTGATGGTGCCAGGCCAGAGCTTTATACAAGGGTATTTGAAACGTTTTGTGCATATTACGCCACACATCATGCGGAAAAAACTTCTCCGTATGAAGGGATAATTTTGCTCTTAAAACACTTAAAACAAGCTCATGTTAAGTTGGGCGTGCTTTCTAATAAACCTGATTGCGATGTACGTGCGCTGGTAGATACTCATTTTACTGACTGTTTTGATGTATATGCAGGAGCTAGTGATGCATACCCATTAAAGCCGGCGGCAGACCATGTGTTTGCGATGATGGACAAGCTTCATACAACTCCTCAGCACTGTTTGTATGTAGGTGATTCCGAAGTTGATATACAAACTGCACGCAACGCGCATTGTAGGTGTGCAAGCGTCAGCTGGGGCTTTAGAGATAAAGACGAACTTATACAACTGGGAGCAAATCCTTTGTGTTCAAGTGTAGTGAGGTACTCGACATCAATTATGACCAGCTGGCCGATTATCTGCATACGCACCATTCGGTATATATGAAGGTAGATAACGATGTTTACTATTTGACCGACGCAAATTACGAAGCATGGCGCGCGCAAGATACAAGCCTTAGAAATGCGAAAAATCACTTTGTTGATTGTAGCGAATTGGTTGCAACCGTAGACGAATTTCTTATGCTTGGCTTTATTAACGGAAAGACCATTAAAGACGTCTTTAGCAGCGCAACATTTTATCCTTCTCTTAAAGGTTCTAAAGATAAATAGTGTGTGAGCTGTTTTATAGCATAAATTAAGTGTTCCTCATATTGTAAAAGGATCATGAACGTACTTACTCGTAAGCCGATTAACTGTTGTTTCCTTCAGTTAATCGGCTTGTTTTGCAGGAAGTTAATAAACGAGTGCAGATACTAGGTATTATGCACATAGCCCGCTTATGTAAGAGCAAATATCTAAAACATCTTTTTCTTAAGAAACACGGACGACAAAATACTTGCACCAGTAATCAACATAGACAACGCATACGAATTTATATCACTTGTCTGTGGAGACTTTTCAAAGCTGTACCCAAAGCCATCTAGATAATCTGGTTGTGAGCCACCTTCGCCAGAGGTACCTGCGCTACCTTGGTCACCTTTGTCACCCTTGTCGCCTTTGTTGCCTTTTGGTCCAGCTAAACTGCCCAAATCAATTTTTCTTGTATCACCGTTCAAAAACGTCAATTGAAGATAAGGCTACCCATCTTCATTTATTGTTACCACATTAGTAATGGGGATAGGATGACGGACGATAAACTTAAAATAAACAGTTTACCTTGGCTTTCAGCGCGCATATCAGTAACATAGAGCTTATAAGTTCCGTTCTTCATCTTATCAGTAGGAATAGCTATCTTGTTTGTAGCTTGCGTTTGGAACTGATGACCTTTTGGATTCTCGTTTTCTGGCAAAATAAGATACGAAATATTGGTAATAGTAAAACCACCGTTTTTGTTATGTAACCGATAACCATCTGGATTAACCGCAATACCATTGTCTGCTGTTTGGCAACTAAGAATGCCAACGTCTGCTTCCTTAATACCAACGCCTTCTTCAAATTTTCCTGTTACATTTATAAACTCAAAGCCCGTTGCAAAAGCAGGTACAATGTGTTTGACGTAGTAATTATTTGCTTTTAGTGTGACTTAGTTGCCATGATGTTTTTCCCATACCTTAACAATCACCTCACCTATAATGACACCAGCTATACACGGTAATGCCGATGTTATAAAATCAATAATACTGGTTAAATAATCCATTGTATTCTCCTCACCAGCGATAAACAATCAAGCTTCACGTTACAAATATCCAAGCTAAAAGGCACCGCCTCCGCCTCCGCCGCCAAAGCCGCCGCCTCCGCCGAAGCCCGAAAATCCGCCTGATTCACCAAATAAGCTGCTTGCTTCACCAAAAGGATTATCAGCATTAGTAAGAGAAGAGGAAAAACTTGTAACGTTATCAATTCCTCTTGAAAAATCATCAAGAGGCGTATAGGCAGACATACGTGGTGAAAAGAGCGATGCGTACCACCAATACATCATAAAATCGTCGCCGATGTCGACTATTTCCATGTCGGGGTTACTTGCATGGATATTCTTTAATAAATTGCTTGAAACACCCAACACAACCGCTAAAACAAGCAATCTGTTCCAAAGAATCAGGTCTGTTGGAATAGTTTCTTTAAGGCGCGTAAAATCAAGCGCCCAACGACGAAAAGCATGCAACTTGGCGCGAATTTCGATAGCTTCTTGTGAAAGAGCCTTATAGCTTTTAAGCGCATATACATACCCACAAAAAACAAGGCAGACTGCTATGAGCTCACCCAATAACATGGCATCAAAAACCATATAACCGCTTAACCAACCAATGCAGCTAAGACAAACCAACAATGTTGCCAACACTATAAATATCCAGCAGCATACACGTGCGCGCGAAACAGCAGAAGAGCGACGAGCAAAGAAAAATGCACGATACATAGCAGCACTCTCAACGCTTTGATGCCAATTCTGGTACGCTTTCGCACAGGATGATGCGTTGGCTTGCGAAGCGTTAAGTGCATGCATATCGGCAAAACTCACATGAGCACCAACATATGAAACAGGCTCATCAGTATTGGAATTCTTGGGAACTTTGACAAAACTCGTTAAGAAATCATAGGCCTTTTTATCTATATCAAGAACATGTAAAACAGAGCGATTGCGCTTTTCAGCATGTGTTTGTCTAAGCGTAGCTATATCCGATAATCCCAAACATTGAGCGTAATGGAGATCTTGGTTTTGGAAAAGCATATCTAAATAGTCTTTATCTTTTTGGATGATGAGCTCATAAGATTGCTTATCTTTTTTTCTGACCTCGCTTTGAGCAGCTGTAGGCATGTCGTTACGAGGTTGTAGCTTACAGACACCTAACTCGCATAAACGCATAAGAGAAGCCATCAGAGCTGACGGACGGATGTCCTTATCGTAATACAGATATCCAAGCACAGCTGGATGATCATGAGATGGTACATCCCTAAAATAGGGATCGCTAAACTGGGGGCGATAGCAGCGCTTTTTAGATATCCACAGCATAATTCTTACAACGCATGCAACAACAATAAACGCAGCCAATACAATTTGAAGCACACGAGGTGCAAGCAGTCTTATCTCACGCTCTCGATTAGTTTGTTGTGCCCATGCACGCTCTTCTGTTAGTATGCTTTCTTTTTTATCAGCTTCTACTTGATCGGCAGCGGAAAGCCACGAACTTGGGAACAAGATGCGAACTTCTGCAAAAGCACGTGAGGGTACCTTGGGCACCGTGCAAGTAATACCGCGAGAATTAAACGCGAGCGACCCATCAACAGGCCCATGTGCCCACGCTTGAACATTTTTGCCTTCACGAACCGCCTCCCCTGAAGGACAAGGCAATTCAATCGTGCATGTTACATTATTTGAGCCTTTTTTCCATCCGTCCGATACAAACTTCCAATAGAGTACCGAGGTATCTCGATAACGCATTGCAACACGGGGCAACTTATACGATATCTCAAAGGTTGCGCGATCATTCCTATGTGCAGAATATACTTTTACATGCTTATATGTTGATTCGTTCTCTACCTCATACGATACAGATGAGGCGCTTTGTGCATCTGGTGTTGCAAGCTCAGAAACCTTAATATCAGAAGGCTCAATATAGCGATCTTCATAATTTCCAAAGGGAAGATCCCAATATACGCCTTTAAACGAGCCTTTAAACTCAAAAGTACGACGTTCGCGAACTTGTAATGTGCCATCAGTGGTTAGAGAAGCATAAATATTAACATCTGTTATGCGATAATTTTTATCTGCTAAAGCGTACGCGGGCATAAATGAGCAGCTCAAAAGATACATACCGCACGCAAGCGCGCATACAACTTTACAAAAGTGTATCCGTGAGCTATTCCGCCTACTAAACGCAGTCACTCTAGGCACAAACGCACGAGCCAGCACACGCATAAGTGTTGTATAAACGGTATAGATCAAGAAGAAACACACATTTTGCAAGTAGCAACTCTGATTGAACTTTAAAGTTTTCATCTATATCCATTCTCATAGCTTAAGAACAGGCAAACACATATAGGCAAGTATATCAAAGAACCATTGCAAATAGCTATGATCATAGCTGACACTAAAGCCGCAAACGAAGCTCTCACAATGCATAATCAACTCATAACAATATATTACGAGAGCCGCGTAAACGTAATTCCGCATACGTCAATCGTATCACCTACCATAACTGATACAGGATCCATAATTGCGCGACCATGAATTTTTGCTTCATTAGTTGCTCCACAATCCTCTACTAATACCTCATCTTTGTTAATAAAGATTCTGATATGATTACGCGAAACAGAATGAGCATGCAAGACAACATCATTAGAGGATAATCTTCCCACTCGTAGCTGATTACTAAAGCGAATTTTTGTGTCAAGAATTTCAGAGTGAATCAAAATTCGGAACTGGTAAGCTCGTTAGCATGCATATCAAGCTGCTGCAGCGCGGTTGGACGGTCTTCATTTTTTCTCTGCTCTCGGTCAAGCGAAATACGAGAAAAATCATATAAGCACCCATAGCATATGTTCATATCTTCAAAAAGTTCTTCATCACATACAGGACAACGTTTCGTCGTGCACATGTGTTGCACTGAATCTTTGCTATCAGCCGAAGCACGCGAAATACTTTCAGCTGACTTCATATAAGATTCCATAGGTATATGAAGCGTATTGGTAATATCAACTGATTCAGAATCTAGATCTTTCGTACTGTTCATCATCTCAAGATGATTGGCCTCCCTCATAAACTGCATATAAATAACTCCTTTCACGTTGAGCTAGCAAATACACCCTTCAAACATAATTCGATCACCTTCTTTAAACCATGCCGTCATCGAACACGGACGCTCAATAGTCCATTGAGCCTTCCTCGCTGTCCTAACATGCCAGGGCTTCAGATTGCGACAGCTTTTTATCACTACCCCACGGCAATCAATAAAAGCAACATCAAGCGGATACGCCATCCAATACGTATGAATCGAAGAACATCGAGCAAGAATAACGCCTCTATGCTGCGTGGTTGTTCCTATAAGTCCTCGTAACTTTGCGCATATTGATTCAAGAACTTCAAACTCCCCCAACATAGTTTGTGAAGAGGTTTTTATAAGCTTTATAGTCATAATTACACCAATACTCCTGCTCTAAATCTATCAACTACAAGAAACTTTTTATGCTCAACATAGGCTTGGGGACTAAACGCAACACCTGCGCAAACAAACGATGATGGCCAAGGTTTATATTTCATAGTGCAGGTATATCTGGTAAGAAGAGGCGAAACTGCATAGGACAAAGGACGTGATGGATCCGCATGCAAAGCATCATTTTGTACTTCAATATCACAAAGATCTGTATCCATTGCTGCACGTAGTTGATTTTGAATTTCCTCGCATGCATGCTGAGCACTTTGTTCTCCAGCAGGCGCAACACCTTGAACAAGTATCGCCTCGCGCGCGCAACGATCAAAGCGACTACATAAGTTGCAATACATGCCAACATTATATGAAATCAAGATAACTACCAGAATAATAGGCATGAGCACTACCAGCTCAACACACATCTGACCTGCATTATCTTGTAGGACTACAATATGGGAGTTGAAGCGGCATACATTTCTATTGTTACTGCAAAAATTGTGGATACGCGCAGCAAGGGCACTACAGAGATGGTGCAGAGTGTTATCAAACATGACTTACAACCTTTGCTATCTATTACACTATTTCTCTAATAAAAACGATAAATCCAGGCGTATCGGATAAGATTCTTCCGAACCTAGTTTAGGGATTTGTGCAATTGTGAACGAATCATCTCCCAAAAACTTTTTTAGTTTTTCAAGATAGCGTTTTTTAAACGTTTGAGGATCACGAGGCATTTTTTCAATCCAAGCGCGTAGCTGATCGTTTTGAGATAGACCTGCTTTATGTAAGACATATTGAGAATTGACACGTACAGGTTTTAGAAGACGAAGATCCACAGGCTCAAACCCAAAACTTGTGATAACTTCACCGAGCTTATGCTTTAGCCACATACCAATCTTAGAATTTCCAGAGAAACTTAAACTCCCAAAAACACCATCAGTTATTGAGCTCATGTGATCATAGAGTGATCCATAATTTTCAAGTAAATCAGCCCAAAGTGTGCAAAGCGAGCTTATTACGGGAGATACGAGCGGAAAATCCAACTTTTTTACTTCTTCTGCCGTTCTTTTAAGAACAGCATTTTGTGAATCTGTGGCGTCGGGGGCAAGCGTAGCTGCCGAAAGTGCTATACCACCAGGTAGTTGAGTTGAACTGGTAAAAGAAGAAACTAGATTGTCTGGTGTTTTAAGTTCAGAGGAACGAATGACAAATGCAACACATCCATATGCACCAGGCGGACACAAATGAGGCCGTCCTGTTCCTATAAGTGCTAAAGCCTTATCAAACGCAGTTGCTGTAGTTTCGGCTTGTTCTTGCATTTTTTGCTGAACTTCTTCAGCTTTTTCTTGCGCTTTTGCATAAGCACGCGCGGCTTGTTGAAATATCTTCCAATAATATTCAAATCCATTGTTAATATTCGTGGATGCCGAAGCTACTTTCCCCATAATAGACATATTTATCGCATCGGTTGAACTACTTTTTGCAACTCCTTGTTCAATTTCTTGTAAGCTTACATAACACGCTGGTAAGGCATTCATGTAGTCAGTTGAGCAATGTGCTACCAGCTGCCCATCCTCATATGATGCAGGCCATAGTTTGTCGGTATAAAGTTCGCATCCTCTTACAGAATCTGCATTGTGAGGTAATTCAGGCAAATTAAAGAGGTTCTCATCATTTTGGCATGTAACAGCTGAGATTTTTTTATACGCATATGAATAGAATTGCTTGCGAGCACAAGATCGGCAATATTCATCCCAACTCAAATTTTTAGGAACTTCCATGCTTTGACGTTGCGCATAATAGGATTCTGCACGTTGTCTTGCAAACTCAAACTCCCATTCGTCATATGAATACGTGCGATTATAAGATCCATCCAAATACGCTAAATCAGCTGAACGACTTCTCATACAATGCGGATTATCCACGCAATCTGCCTGATATGCCCTCAATTTGTTTTCACTCATCTCATTTTCTAAGGCTTCTAATTCCTTTGATTGATCGCGCAACTGTTTTCCAGCGTTATTGAGATCTTTAGAATCAACGCTTACCGTCAAAGCTGGATATGAACTTTTAGAAACAAGTGGATATGGAACTGCAAGTCCAACATAAGGACATGTTTCACTACTGTTAGCATATGCACATGAAAGTGAATTGTACGCAATAAGCGCAGGCAGAGCTTGCTCAAATTTTTGAATTCCAGCATAAGCACTTTGTGCAAAGCGCTGCCGAGCCACAAATACTTGCGTTCCCACATCAAGCAAAGGCGGTGAAAATGCATTTAAAATCGGCACCGCTGCAGCAACCAATCCAACAGCGTATACAAGCATCCCTACTAATCCCAAACTTAAAACAAAGGCGTCCAAGACATGCACAATCGTTACAAACGAGGAGACACAATTTGAACCTGCAAGTGCTGTGGCATCGGCAACTTCTTGAATGTCTGCAGCTCTACTTGAAATCCAGTGAAGCGTTGCCAGTGAAAAAATAAGCGAAAGTGTTACCAACAGTACGCATGCAATGCTTGTGGTTGTATATCCCTTCCTATCCGAAATAAATATACTCAGCGGCGAAACATGTGTATGCGATTCAATTCCAAATTCGCATCCATTCGTCATATGAACCTCCTAACCAGGAAGATTGATACGCCTGTTTAATGTGAGCGCGAAGTATCAAGCCACGCTCATCTTTTTCATGAAACATTTCGAGAAACTCTTTCCATAAAGGTAGTGGTGTTACATGTCCAGTTATAGATACTTCTACTTCATGCTCATCACGAGATATTTCGATCACCCAATCCGACTCATCACCGGAGTGAAACATATCCAAACGTGGGAGCGCTTCTAGCCTGCGTAGGGCAAAACCCTGACAATCTTTATAAGATCCATCAAAATCAGTAGCTGCTACACGTGCTGTTTCTGCTGCCGTTCTCTGCATAACCGATAAACTGAAAGAAAGAATGATAGGTTGCAACAACAATGCGCACAGCATAAAAATTATGGGTAACAGTGCGGCAGCTTCAACTGTTGATTGTCCTTGGCGCTGACGTACATAGCCATAAAGCCAGCTAATAAAGAAGGATATCCTGTGCATCACCAATCACTCCTTGAGCAGTTGTATGAGACGAAGCGTCAATCGATCTTTGTAAAAGATCTTTGTTAGCCCATGCATGCCATAGAGCACTCAGCGCAAGGATCATTGATAGAAAAGCTACCGTTACCAACACATATTCCAAACTCCCCTGACCACAACGACTCGGTATATGTTTGAATATCCAGCAACCAGAAAACAGACGCCGAAGAGATTTATGCAACTTGGCAGACAAAACCCTATGAGAAGTGGCTTCATTTGTAGCACCTTTTAGAAAGCTCATATATACCTCTGTTTTCCACATAACGCATTAAGACGTCTTAAGCACAGACACACATTACTCCGTGTTTTGCTGTGCTTGCTCGCTCCATTGCTCATAGCGCATACGTAGCCTCGTTACTTTGCATCCTTTAGAAGACACATCCGTTTGCACACGGCATACATCTATCCATTCATGGTGTTGAATAATACACATCCACATGTGACCCAGCAGATCAAAATAACCGCTTTTGACTAATTTACATGCGGATTTATTCCTATACGTAGTAAGTACGCAGCGTATCACCTGAGAAATCGAACTTTCGCAGGTTAAAGACGTTTGAAAATCATCCTTAATAAAATTTTCGATAGCAGCTTGATCATCCACACTTATCACGTTATTTATAGCAATTGTTTGTGAGTCATTTTGCTGATGTTCCAAAGACAAATGCGTAGGTGATTCAGGTGCCTGTGAGGCACTATCACTCAATTCGTCAAATGGCTCTACATCAGATTGATTCTGGCTTTCAGAAGAGACGCTTGGACAAAGTACAACAAACCATATAAAGGGTGCTATCCAGGTTACAATTACCAAAACAAGCACTACTGCAATATAGCGTTTAAGCATAAAAGGAAAGCTGACGGGTTGATATTTTACATGTCTGTGCATCATACACGCTTACAATTGTTCAATACCGTTTTTGATTGCATCCCATAATTCTTGTATCTTTCCTTTAAAGGAAATGATAGCCAAAATAGCTATAACAACAAGAACACCAACCAAGATGGCATATTCGGTTGTACCTTGACCCAACGTATCAACACGAAACGTTGCAAGACGGCACTGCATATTTTTATACAGGCGTTGCGTTAAGGCATGAAGTTTATAATACATATGCGTCCTTTCAGTTCAATATCAACGTATATTCAACTTGATTCAAAAGCTTTCAGCTGCTGCTCAAGACTATACGGCAGAAGCAAGAAGAGGCCCCATAATCGAAATAAGCATTGCCGGTACGATAAGTACACCCATAGGTATGAGCATTTTAACTGGTATTTTTTCAATTTCTTCTTCCAACTCAAAGCGCTGGGCATCTCGAATACTTTGTGCCTGGTCCGTTAAAACTCCAACTAAAGGCGATCCACATTCAAGTGCTTGTATAACCGTTGAAGTAAAACGCGTGAGAGCATCGATATGTAAATCGTCAGCAATATCTTGTAAAGCAGCTCGCCTAGAAATAACGCCCAATCTATATTGCAGCAATTGACGTTGAAATAATTCTGCAAGAACGCCGTTATAATGCATGCAATATAAATCCAATGAGGCTTCAAAAGAAAGACCTGATGAAAGACCCAAAGTTATAACATCAAGTAAGGTAGGAAGTTCCTGCAAGCACATCATGCGGTTCCTTTTCCTCGTAAGCATTACATAATATTGACGCATTCAGGGAAATTCAAAAATCCTAGTTTTTATATCGCGTATTAAAGCCGGTGCAAAAAACGAAGAAACCCTGCTCGCACGTGCGGTATCCATATAATGAGGCCGTGTTCTCAAAAGAATACTGCAGCCCAAAAATATCAAGAGTCCGCTTTGCATCATTGAAATTAAGCCGTTAGATATCATGGAATGCCCCTTTCAGAAGTGAGCGAATAATCATCAATGCAATAAAATCTAAAAAAGCTGCAATGCCTAAAGAAATGAGTCCAGCAGGTCGCGTAATTCCTTTTTGAAAATCTAGGGAAATACACGATAGAACAGATATAAGTACCAAAGGCAAACTTGAAACAACTCGTATGCTTAAACGTGCTTGTGCAGTTTTTACAGACAGCAATTTTTTGAACTTTTCCTGCTGTTCTACAAGCTGCGCCGACTGTCTAAAGAGTGCTTTCAGCGGTGCACCTGTTCGCTGGGATATAAATAGTGCCGTAATCAAAAACTTCACACCGGGAGCTTGCAGTGTATGAGCCATATCATTAAGTACCTCTGATATTGAACTACCACAGCGCAACTTGAGAGAGGCCTGTTGAAAAGCTTTTCCTGCTTCTCCCGGTTGATGTTGTCCCACATATGCAATAGCTTGTGAAAATGTTTGTCCGGCTGCAAGTGCCATACCAAGCATTCTAAAAATATCAGGCATATCATGGCATAATGTGGTCTTTTGAAGCTGCTCAAGACGATGAGCAAACATAGGGCAGGCACATACGCAACACGCTGCACATAACAGCGTTGCCGCGAATGAACGTGAAAACAGCAATACCGAAATAAGCATTACAACAAATAAAATAAGTGTTACAGCGCATGCATCCTCCACACGAAGTGTATATCCAAGTTTTCGGACACGAGCCTGCACATACATAGCAATTGTTGTAAACGTTTTATACGACAAAAGAAAGCGTATAAGAGGAGTTCGAGCGATAAATTTACACAGCACATACGCAAGTTTTTGCATTTGTAAGTATACAAGTGTTTTAGAAGAAAGAGCCATGCTAGGAAGTACTACCATACAGCCGATAAAAACCAACAAGGCATTTAAGCAGCACAAACTTGCTGTTTCCATGCATTAACCTCCTCTTTTTTAACCAGTTTTGCTAAAACAAGATGCGACAAAAAGCTAGGCTCTTTAACTAATGACCACTCGGCATGAACTTGATCAAAGGAAACGCATTCAGTAAGCCGAACATGACCTGATGGACCCTGAGAAACTTCAGAAAGCGAGGTAACAAAGCGTTTCCCTGATTCAATACGCACCGACATAACTAACAAATCAAGCGCAGAAGCAATCTGTTCCTCAATAATATTTGCAGGTAAATCCATTCCAAATCTCGCCATAAGAACCAAACGCAATATTGCTTCTTCTGCAGTACCTGCATGAAGTGTAGTAAGAGAGCCATCGTGACCAGTATTCATTGCCTGAAGCATATCAATTGTTTCGCTGCCTCTGCACTCCCCTACAACAATACGATCAGGCCTCATACGTAATGCATTTTTTACGAGGTCTCGAATAGTTATTTCACCCGTTCCTTCGATCGATGCATCTTGTGCCTCAAGATGTACAACATCAGGATGAGAATCAAACTTTAATTCCGCAGAATCTTCTATTGTCACAATACGTTCTGATTTACTGATCTCACATGAAAGCGCATTTAAAAGAGTTGTTTTCCCCGATCCAGTTCCACCGGCAACAGCTATATCTTGTCGATATAAAACCGCCCATTTAAGAAGCTGTGCGTACCAAGCAGGAAGAGATCCAAGGTTTACCAACTGATCCAGCGACGTAATTCGATTAGAAAATTTTCTAATCGTTACGCTAGGTCCATTAAGCGCAACTGATTCAAAAACAGCATTTACACGATCTCCATTAGCCAGTCGTGCATTAACAATGGGGCTACTCCTATCAAGCCTTCGCCCCAAGGGAGACAAAATTCTATCAATAATCATCATGATTTGCTCAGAGCTCTCAAACATGGCAGACGCTTCATGCAAGCAACCATCTTTTTCGTAGAAAAGTGATTCACAACCGTTAATCATAATTTCGGTAACATATGGATCATCAAGCAAACTTTGAATTGGACCCAATCCACAAATGGTGTCACTTACTCCACGTATTAACTGTTCATAATCATGCTCTGGAACATCACTAAACATTTCAGTGTGCAAAAGGTCACGACATGCGACATCAATTTCTTCTTTAAGACGCGCGGTATCATAAGACTGTATCATGGTTGCAATCGTTGAGAGACCTAATCTATCCACCAATGCTTCTTGAAGACGCTTCCTTCGTTTTGCATGAAAAGAGTCATAAAAATCTGATTTTGGCTTGCGAGGTGCATTTCCTCTATAGCTCGATTGTTCTTTAGGCTCTAAAGCACGTATACGTTCCAAAAGCGACATTTACATCGCCTCTTTATGGCGATTAAAAAATGCAAGATGTAATTTTCGACCCTTAATTGAATTTTTCGCAGAAGCTGGTGCATACGCCTCAGTTGAATTTGAAGGTTTTAATGCTAAATCGTGAATAAACTCTGTTAGCATTGCTTGAACTGATTTTACATAAGCATTATGTACTTGTATGAGTTCTCTCACATGTCCAGTTGCAAGAAGCTCATGTATATCCATACCTCCATCTACAATTTTATATGCCTGAGCACCCTCCAAACCTATTTCGCTACGTCCAAAATCTATGTCAAATCGATTGTGAGGATTACTAAAATTGTCTACCCTACAAATCCTTGTACGTGGTACACCAAGTCTTACTGCTAAAGCAGCCGTTTTTGCAAGCGCAGAAATTGCATCGGGTAAATCATCGTGAACAATTGCAACACGTGTACTCGCTTGCACCACTTGCGCTACAGCATCGGTAAACGTGGTAGAAGTATCTGCAAAAACCAGATCAAAGTTGTGCGTTACATACCTTAAAATTGCACCAATATGAGGAGAAATTGTCTCAGCCATTTCAGGCTTTTCGCACGGACCCCATAAAAGACATGCATCATCTATAAGCGTGGCACTCTTTGCAATCAGGTCATCACACATAACATCATGCGATATACGACTTAAATCATAAGGTCGTTTAACGCCAAAACAAAATGCAAGATTTCCACCCGATAAATCAAAATCAAGAAGAGCAATCCTAAAACCCATATCCCGAGCTAATTCAGCGCATGTAGCAACTAAAGCTGTTTTACCCATACCTCCTCTCCCAGAAACAAAGCTAATAATAGGAGCAGCTCCAAGTTCATAAGATGTTGCAGTTTGTGTCTGTTGCAACGCAGACACAGGGGAAAACGCTATAGGCTCTTCAGCTGATGTAGCTGCTGTTATAGAGGAAGATGTTGTCGGTTTTGTCGTTGACACAGCTGTGGGCACAGATGATGTCGGTGATGGTACTGACGCTGGCGAAGTTGTAGAGGGAAACATTATTGATTCTACAGCTGATGTAGCTGCTTGCAAACTCGCAGACGATGTAGACACTGCAGGTTTCTGCGGCATTGGTACAAACGCACACGTTTGATCTACCTGATTTACATAATGATCCTCATCATGTACATCATTCGCGCAGCGCTCTTGTTGCACGCGATTTATGCCTTTACTTGGAGATGGATTTACATGCAGGGAGTCTTTGAAAATATCATCGTCATCTACATCAAGCATATCTTGAGAATTATCTTTCAATAAACGTTGATTATCAGTAGATAAACAGGCATCTGTTGCTGTAGTAAACGACTTACCTATTGAAGAGGACATCTCGTGAGAGGCCTTTACGAGTACTGAAAACTGTGAAAGTAACGTTTGTAAATTTTGATATACCTTATCATAGGTAATCGTTTGAGAAGGAGTTACTTCTTCAGAATTCAAGATCCTGGACGAAGCTTGAGACACAACGTCTGATTGTGGTAAGGACACGTGCTCATACGTGCTTATTTTTTTATTACTTTGCTCCTCAGCACAAACGGAGCTCCCAATATCCCAAACATCGTGAATCCCTGCTTGTAAGGCACGCGATCGCAAAGACCCCGAGATACAACGCCCCACCAACACAACACGAGCGCAACCATCCATAACAAGTGCTGCGGCTAAATTTACATCTGAAACGCCACTTGCCGTTAAACCAACCATAACCGCACACGAAGTTAAGTTTTGTATTCGCACATAATTGCGCAACTGGAGTCCATCGTCAAAATATTGTGAGATCGTTGCATGCTCCATATGTTGAAGGGTCTGTACCATCAATAATCTATTTTGTGGAGCACAACAAGCAATCCAGGTATAAGTCATAATCGTTCACCTCACAGAAAGATTTTTACAGCACGTGTACAATGCATTAATGTGTTGCACGTATTTCGCTTAAAACGGACCTTGCACAATTACAATTACGTATGTTTTGATTCATCTGTCACATGTACTGATGAAGCTGTATTATTCTTTTTCAAACCACTCTCAGAACTTTTTTGTGCATGATCTTTTTCTTTTGGGGAATCATCTTTACGAATCGCGCTGTTCGAAGAAATTTCTTTTGTATGTTCGCTCTCTACTTGCTGTGAATCGTCTTTAAGGTCTTGTACATCTTGTGCAGGAATCACTAATCTTAAACTTTGAGTGGCTGCAGCTGATAGCACGCTCGTGACATCTGTGGGATATACCGCCAGCACCAATTGTGCAGGAATATTTTGTGCCGGTTGAGCTTCCTTTACACATAGCGCAATCATATTTTTACTAATAAGATGCGTAGTTTTGTTGTTAGTTTCGTATCCAAGTACCTGAGTGCGAGGGGTAATATGCAGTCCTATACCCAGTCTTTCATTTATAGGTAAACTAAGAGCAACTCTGCCATTAGGAATTACAAGTTCGTCATCCGATTCTGTAAAATGCATGGTTGAAAGGGGTACATTTTCGCCTACCGCAACTTTAACTTCCTTACCTATCACGTCATCACTGTTTAAATACGCATCTTTTGGAGCCAAGTCCGAAACCCAGTCACGCACAACTATGTCCTCAGCTTTAATCGTGTCACCAATTTGCAAGGGATGAGTAGTAACAACAAGGCGTACTACATCTCCACCGTATGAAGCAATCGCATCATCACGAGCCTTTTGTGCATCACTACGCACAGATTGTGCATAAGAAAAACTGGTATACATAGCCAAAAGCGCACACAACACAGCGCACAACAAACGAAATTTTAACGACATCGTCCACCTCCTCGCACAAAATATTACGAGGACATACTCTCACAAAATATCGAACGATAACGCGAGAAAACGAAAAGAGGCATGCACAAAACGTGCAGGTAGCATGCCTAATTTCTCGTAAGAATTGTAAAAAACTGCTAAGGAAGAGCCTTCATAAATAGCTTGAAGAAATCTACTTTAAAAGACGAGTTGGTTCCTTGGATGTTCTAAAACCTAAATAGAAATAGCAATAATGAACTATGCAGAAAAATATGGAAGGAGCGCAAAAAACAAAAATGATAATTATCAAAGTTGTCGGTTGTGAAGATAATGTGATGGATACCGTGTGATATTGTGGCGTAATACTGCGCTGCGATGGCGTGACGTTAGCTCTGTAATACTGCGTTGCGACAGTCGTGATGGATGAGCCGCGAGGCAACAGCGCACAAAAATACAACCATGCCTTAGATATATCGATGCGAAATGTCCTTATCAAGCATATGAGCAGATGAATTCATTTCATCTAAAAGCGCAACATATATATCAATAGATCCAGAAAAAACTTGTCGCGAAGATTCAAGCGCACGAACAGCACAACCAGGCTCTTTTTTATGAGAACAATTTCTAAATTTACAATGTTCGACCGCTGCAGTTAAAAGCGGAAACGTTTGAGCCAAACCTGCCTCATGGCCCATAAGCGGCAAAGTTCGTAATCCCGGACAATCAATAATACATCCAGCTGATGGAAGAGCAATCATTTGACGCGAAACAGTGGTATGGCGCCCGCTATCATCCTTTGAACGTGTAGCACCAACGCGCTGAACAGGGCGTTTAAGAAGAAGATTAAGCAGACTAGATTTCCCAGCTCCCGACTCACCTAGAAGCATGGCGCAGGTTTTACTACCCACAAGCTGCAAAATCTCAGACGCGCCCCAATGAATACCATGCTCAGCTGCAAACTCTTTATAAGACACAGCGCTGTCCATAAAATGCAAATCTTGCGAAGAGACAACAATTTCAATCTGGGTGGCTAATAACGCGCTTAGGGACATAAGCGCGTCTTTATATTGAGAAAGGCCAACTCGATCAACTTTTGTGCAAACAACAGCACACGAACACCCACAGTCTTGTGCAATCACGGCCGTTCTCACAATACGCGCCAAATCCAAACCTGCGCGCGTAAACGGTTGAACAAGCAAAACTTTATCAACGTGAGCAGCTAAAACCTGCATTTGTGCACGGGAATCGCCTCTCCAACGACTTACCGTATGCACGCGAGGCAAAATTTTGTACATAATGCCCATTTCGTGATTACAAGGTATTCCCACGATAAGCCAGTCACCAACAACAACATTTTTTTCTGACTTCGACTTGGTCAACAACGCAGAAAACTCACAGCGAATAGTAGCCGTTTTGGTACAAATAAGCGGAAATCCTCTATCAAGGCTTATACATTTACCCAAAAACAACGTATCTTCAGCAACATGATGCTCGCTGCAAAGATTACGAATTTCGCGCGCGGCTACTTCGCGAATAGCAGGCGATACATAAAAGTCGTTAAAGCATGGAAAGAAAGTTGCAAGACCCGCGGTAGAAGAAGGGCTTTCAACGCTTATACCAGTATCAACATCTGTAAAAGCAGCAGATGAAACGCCTGATTCACTTCCTTGAGTTCCCCCATCGTTATGCACATACGCGCTGTCCGCGGCGCGCAAACCATTTTTCGATTTCAACAATTGGGATAATAAGTGCAGCTAAAATAAGGGCAGCTGCATATTCTTCCCAACCGATTTCGGCAAAGTTAAAAGCTTGCGCAAGCGGTGTTTCAATAACCAAATAGGTAAGCAACAATGCAAACACAAAGGCACCCCACAACCACATATTTTGCTTCTTAAGCGTAAAAATGGATTGATGCATACTACGCATATTAAGCGAGTGGAACATCTCAACCATTGAAAGTGTCAAAAATGCCATGGTCATTCCATGAATGCCTGCACTTGGATCCTGAAGAACCTGAGATATATCCATGGTGCCAAATTCAAGATAATGGCCAATAAAATAACTCATGAGTGTAAGTACAGAAATCGCAATACCTTGGAACATAATATCAACACCAACGCCACCTGCAAAAATGCCGTCTTTGGCACTACGAGGTTTGCGTTTCATGATACCTGGCTCGGCGCCTTCGGTTGCCATTGCAAGAGCTGGCAGCGAATCGGTAATAAGGTTAATCCAAAGCAAGTGCGTTGGTTCCAAAATAGTAAAGCCAATAAATGAAGCAACAAAAACCGAAATAACTTCAGCAAGGTTTGAAGAAAGTAAAAATTGAATACATTTGCGAATGTTATCGTAAATACGTCTTCCCTCTCGGCATGCATTAATGATGGTAGAAAAATTATCATCAGCAAGCACCATGTCAGCAACATTTTTAGTAACATCGGTACCAGTTATACCCATACCAATACCAATATCTGCACGTTTAATAGAAGGCGCGTCATTGACACCATCGCCAGTCATCGCAACAACTTTTTGCTTATGCTTCCAAGCACTTACAATACGAACCTTATGCTCGGGCTGAACACGAGCATACACGCCATATGATTCAATAGTTGCGTCCAGCTCTTCGTCACTAAGAGCATCTAATTGAGCGCCAGTAAGCGCTTCTTTGCGAGAAGAAATAATTCCTAATTGTTGAGCGATAGCGCACGCTGTGTCAATATGGTCTCCCGTAATCATAACAACGCGTATACCAGCAGATTTTGCTTCGTCTATAGACGATTTAACCTCGGGACGAACAGGATCGATCATACCCGAAAGCCCTACAAAACACATGTCGTGTTCAAGGTATGCGCCATCAAATGATTCTGGACAGCTACTACCCCAATCACGGCGTGCAGATGCGATCACGCGAAGCGCCTTATTAGCAAGTTGCTTATTTTGCTCGATAACATATGCTTTTAATTCGGCAGTAAACGGCACAATGCCCGTTTCGGAAAGATACGTGGTACAGTGCGACAAAATAACATCAGGTGCGCCCTTGGTATGCTGCATATATGATCCGTTATTATTCACCACAACCGACATCATTTTACGACTTGAATCAAATGGAGCTTCACCAACACGCGGACGTGTTTGTTTAAGATATGACGTGGTGAATTCATTTTTGGCAGCGTCACTTACCAGCGCAGCTTCGGTAGGCTCACCTTGAGCTGTATGTGTTGCATCATCCCACACAGCATCGCTTGCCAGTGCCATGGTGCGCAAATGTGCTGTTAAATTACCTGTTACGCGCTCAACAACCGTCATCTTATTTTGTGTAAGAGTTCCCGTTTTGTCGCTACAAATAACTTGCGTGCAACCAAGCGTTTCTACTGCAGAAAGCTGGCGAATAATTGCATGTTTTTTACTCATCTTGGTTACACCGATAGATAAAACAATGGTTACGACCGCAGCAAGACCTTCAGGGATAGCAGCTACTGCCAAAGAAACCGCAACCATAAATGTGTTCAATACAAGTTCAATATTAGATAAAAATTCAAACCCATGTTTAATAAGCGAAACAGCAAAAATAATCGCGCAAATTGCAACAACCCATACCGTTAACTTGTGCGAAAGCTCGGTTAACTTCTTTTGAAGAGGTGTTTGCTCGTCTTGAACACTGCTTAACGCATGAGCAATCTTACCCATTTCTGTTTTCATGCCAGTTGCTACAACACATCCGCGACCTCTACCATAAACGACCGTTGAGCCCATGTAGCACATGTTTTTACGATCGGCTAAAGGCACATCTTTTTCAGACGCTCCAAGACGTAACATATCAATAACTTTAGATACCGGAACTGACTCTCCCGTAAGCGCTGCTTCCTCAATTTTGAGTGAAGCACTTTCTAAAATACGACAGTCGGCACCAACTGCATCTCCTGCTTCAAAGACAATAATATCGCCAGGAACCAGTTGCGATGAAGGTACACTTTGGAGCGAACCGTCGCGCATAACTTTACTTTGTGCGGCAGTCATCTCTTGTAAAGCTGCAAGTGCTTCCTCGGCTTTAAGCTCTTGTACAACACCTAAGAACGAGTTAAGAATAACCACAAACATGATAATAACTACATCGGCATAATCACCTTCACCGTTATAGATACCTACTATAAGCGATATAACAGCCGCAATAATAAGCATGATAACCATGGGGTCTGCCATCTGTGCAAAAAATCGTTTCACGATAGAATCTTTTTGCGCTTCATCAAGCTTGTTGAGCCCGTATTCGTCCAGTAGCTTAGATGCTTGTGCCGAAGACAAACCATCTTTTTCGTGAGTATGAAGATTACTTAAGACTTCATCTGCGGATTCAAGATACTCTTTCACAAAATCCTCCTGGGATAATTTTGTTTGATACATTGATTCCCGATTATAATTCCCCAGGAGCTGAGGCAAGGGCTCACCAACGTAACCAAAACTTCTGTACGTATGAAATTATCTTAGCGTATTTGCCCTATTTCTAGAAAAAATTAACGGCTTACTTACAAAATTCGCTTGTTGCTAAACCATTGGGCTGCAACCATGCACAAGCGGCAACAACAATAGCTTTTGCACCCTGATCAAGCGTTGGCTGTATATCGGGAGCAAATGCAGGGTTGTGATTCGCTGGAGCATGCGCTCTATCCTTAAATCCTCCCAAAGCCCAATATGTATAAGGGCATCCTAGGGCATCGGGAATATAAGAAAAGTCTTCTGACGCTGACTGAGGTTCTATCTGGGTTGCCATATCACCAAAATACGACGTAAATGCTTGCGCAACTTTTTGAGTTACCAGAGAATCATTCGAAGTAAGCGGATAGCGATCATAATATTCAAAATAAGGCGCTTTGTCACAACCAGAAGCCATACATTCAGCTTTAATAATACGTTCAAGCGCTTGTTGAATATGGATACTGTCTTGTTTATCATAGGTACGCACATTGATAAGCAGCTCGGCTGTATCTGGAATGATATTGGATTTAGCACCTGCTTTAATTGAACCAACCGTAATAACTGCTCGATGAGAAGAGCTTATCTCGCGCGATACAATGGTTTGTAAGCGCGTAACACAATAAGCGGCAACTACAACAGGATCAATACTCAATTCAGGCATTGATCCATGTGCTCCTTTTCCATACAAGGTTGCTTTTAACGAAAACGCCTGACTCAAAAATGGTCCGGCACAGGTTCCCAGATGCCCAATATCAAGCGTTGCCAAAACGTGTTGGCCCAAATAAACGTCTGGTTGTGGAATATGGCGCGCAATTCCTGATTTCAACATATCTTGTGCACCAGCAGCCGTTTCTTCCGCTGGTTGGAATACGCCCACAAACGTACCCGTCCAAAGATTTTTGTGTTCATTAAAAACTGATAGTGCACTTAAAAGGCTACAAATATGTACATCATGCCCACACCCATGTGCTACAGGAGTTTGTTCGTGAGTGTTCATATCTTCAACAATTGCGTGTGAGGCATATGGTTTGGCTGATGTTTCACGCAGAGGGAGCGCGTCTATATCCGCTCTCATACACACACATGAACCCGTACCATTGGATATAGTGGCAACAATTCCCGTTTTTCCAATACGTACATAATCAATTTTCATACGATCAAGCTCTGAAGCAATCTTTGCACTGGTTTTAATTTCTTGCATTGAAAGTTCGGGGTGTTGATGAAAGTATTTATAGAGTGCTTCTCGATCTGCCTTGGTGCTATCAAGCGTAGAAAGCATAGTGTCAAGCTCATATTTCATGCAAAATCCTCTCATGCACTAACAACTACATATAAGGTTATGTTAACTTAATCATCATACCCAAAGAACAAATTTTAATCACAAAAAGCCCTGTAAACACATGTTTACAGGGCTTTCAAATGCACGTAACTTAAAGGCACATAATGCACTTAATGCACGTGTTTACTCTTCGTACGACTTAGGCTCGCGACCATAATAAGCGTCCAAGTAGATATTCTTCATCTCGTTGATCAAAGGATAACGTGGGTTGCTTACCGTACATTGGTCGTTAAATGCCTGCTCAGACATCTCGTTAAGTGTGTCGAGGAAGTATTTCTCGTCTACATTGTATTCTGCAATGGTCTTCTTTACGCCAATGTGATCAAGAATTGATTGAACTTTGGCAATAAATTTCTCAAAGACTTCATCGTCATTAGCACCAGTAATACCGCAATAACGAGCCATTTCGCAATAACGAGCTTTAGCATGAGGATACTCATATTGAGGGAACGTACCCATACGCGTTGGTTTTTCGGCTGCGTTATAGCGCATAACACGCGTAAGCAAAACACCATTTGCCCAACCATGAGGAATGTGGTGGAAAGCACCAAGCTTATGAGCCATAGAGTGAACTATACCCAAGAATGCATTAGAGAATGCAAGGCCTGCGATACAAGAAGCATTTGCCATTTTGTCGCGAGCATATACATTGTTAGGCTCGTCGTAAGCAGTTTCAAGATTCTCAAAAATAAGCTTGAGACCCTTTAAGCTCATAGCTTGCGTGTAGTCAGAAGCCATGGTTGAAACATACGACTCAAGGCAGTGCGTCATTGCATCGGCACCAGAAGCAGAGGTCAAGCCCTTAGGCTGAGTCATCATGTTATCGGTATCAACAATTGCCATATTAGGCATTAGTTGGTAATCGGCAATAGGCCATTTAACACCAGTGTCTTTATCGGTGATAATTGCATACGGAGAAACCTCAGAACCAGTACCAGAAGACGTTGGAATAGCAACAAAGTATGCTTTACGGCCCATTGCAGGGAATTCGTATACACGTTTACGAATATCCATAAAGTCGGCTGACATGTGCTCAAACTTTTCTTCAGGATTCTCGTACATAAACCAGATGATCTTACCGCAGTCCATAGCAGAACCGCCACCGATGGAAAGAATAACATCAGGTTCAAAAGCACGGAGTTGAGCCAAACCTTCGCGTGCAGATTGAAGCGAAGGATCTGGTGCTACATTCCAGAAGCACGAGTGAACAATGCCAAGGCTGTCCAGCGTATCTTCAATAGTTTTGGTAAAGCCACTCTTGTAAAGGAATTGGTCGGTGATAAGGAATGCACGCTTTTTGTGGAGCACGTACTTGAGCTCTTTAAGAGCTTCTGGCATGCAACCCTTCTTGAAGTACACCTTATCAGGAGTTTTGAGCCAAAGCATGTTTTCGCGGCGCTCAGCCACAGATTTAATGTTAAGCAAGTTCATCACTCCTACGTTTCCACATACAGAGTTTCCACCCCAAGATCCGCAACCAAGTGTTAATGATGGTGTAAGCATAAAGTTGTAGATGTCACCAATACCACCTTGTGCAGCAGGAGTATTAATAAGAATACGGCAGGTCTTCATAGCTTGCTCGTATTTTGCCATTTTCTCTTTTTCATTAGTGTTAATGAACAAAGATGCAGTATGACCATAACCACCTTCGGCAATCAAACGCTCGCCCATTTTAATAGCGGTGTCAAAGTCTTTTGCATGATACATTCCCAAAACTGGTGAAAGCTTCTCGTGCGACCAAGGCTCCTCAGGCTCAACCGAGGTAACCTCTGCCATAAGAATCTTAGTTGAAGCGGGAACTTTAACCCCTGCCATCTCGGCAATAACAGGTGCAGGCTTACCAACAATCTTAGGATTGATGTTTCCATTAACAATAACGGTATTTCCTACCTTTTTAATGTCGTCGCCTTCAAGGAAGAAGCAGCCACGACGAGCAAATTCAGCTTTTGCTTGATCATAAACCTTATCGCAGACGATAACGTTATTCTCGGAAGCGCAAATCATACCGTAGTCAAAGACTTTAGAGTGAATAATTGAGTTAACAGACATTAAAATGTCAGCAGTTTCATCAATAATTGCAGGATTGTTACCAGGTCCTACACCAAGAGCTGGTTTTCCTGAGCTATATGCAGCAGCAACCATGCCTGGACCACCTGTTGCCAAAATGGTATCGGCTTCGTGCATAAGGGTATTAGTAAGCTCGATAGAAGGCTTATCAACCCAGCAAATGATGTCGCGTGGAAGTCCTGCTTTTTCTGCAGCGTCACGCACAATACGAGCAGCTTGAATGGTTGATGCTTTTGCGCGTGGGTGAGGAGAAATCAAAATAGCATTACGAGTTTTTAAGCACAACAGTGACTTAAAAATAGCGGTAGAAGTTGGGTTTGTTGTTGGAATAACAGCAGCTACAATACCAATGGGCTCGGCAATCTTTTTTAAGCCGTAGGCTTTATCCTCAAAAATGGTACCGCAAGTCTTGGTGTGACGATATGCGTTATAAATATATTCAGCTGCAAAGTGATTTTTTATAACCTTATCTTCAACAAGACCCATGCCCGTTTCTTTTACCGCGGCTTGCGCCAAAGGAATACGAGCCTCATTTGCTGCCATAGCGGCCTCAAAGAAAATCTTGTCAACTTGTTCTTGCGTAAATGTTGCAAAAACTTTTTGAGCTTTACGCATTTTCTTCAGCTGAGTCTCAAGAGACTCTACACTGTCGATTAACGTATCACAATCGTTTGATGATGCGGTTTTTTGCATCTCGTCGGATTGTTTTGGATCACACACCGGCGTGTCATGTTTAGTCATAACCCCTCCATAACGTAGTCCATATAAACTCGGCGGATAAGCAACGAGTTTATCCAAAATGTTTTCATTTACATAAAAACTATTCCGACTTATATATTTGCAGATTAGTGGGTACAAAAGTCCGACAATTTCATTTTTTGTGGCAATTATGAGTATTTCTTATAGGATGTCTATTCTTTACTGGTCATATACCACTCAATTTTGAACTCGCAACGCGTGAGACGTAATGAGTTGTACACTCATACATACACAGCCTTATGAAGATTAGATGAAGAAGCCTTGAGACAGATACCCATATCCACAAAAACCATATGAATATATAGACTTGTAACCATACCCACGCCTCTGTACACACATGTCTATGCATCAAAGGCGCTATAAGTTCTCTCATTAAAACTAAAACCACATAACCTAGAGAGTTTGTGCAAAGCTTATATAAGTGTAGGTTTTACATGAGCTAACAGGTACTATGTTTACATATGAAAATACAGTTATGTATGAATCACAAACCATAAATAGCTGCATTTTAACCATACATAAGCATATGTAGTTACCCATAAAGGAGTTATTTATGACAGAAGCTATACGTAAAGTAAATGTTATCGGTCACCTTCATCCTGATACTGACAGCATTTGTTCTGCAATGGCATATGCATATCTTAAAAATCAAACCGGCACCACGCAGTATGAAGCACGACGTGCAGGTACGGTAAGCCGCGAAACAGCATTTGCGCTCAAGCATTTTGGTTTTGATGAGCCAGCACTTATTACCTCTGTTGCTCCTCAAATTAAAGATACCGATATTTCAAAACTTCCGGCTATTAGCTCTTCTACCAGTTTGTTTGCTGCATGGAGACTTATGAAAGAAATTGGAGCTGGAACACTTTGTGTTATTGACGAAAAAAATATGCTGCAAGGTCTTATTGCCATTAAAGACATTGCGAATGCAAATATGGACATTTTAGACGATGAGGGCTTAACAAAAGCTGCCACTCCTGTTACCAACATTTTAACAACGCTTAATGCAAAGCTTCTTTGTGGTGACGAAAACGCAAGCTTAACCCAAGGTCATGTACGCGTTGGGACTTCTCCAGAAATGATGGACGGTATTATTGACGCCTGCGATGTTGTTTTAACAACCAATCGCTACGAAACGCAAAACTTTGCAGTAAGTGCAGGTGCTTCGTGCATTGTTATTTGCAACGGCGCATCACCGAGCGATGTTGTGCTTCAAAGTGCAAAAGAGCGTGGTTGCATCGTTATTACCACTTCTTATAATACTTATGCTGCCGCACGTCTTATTTCTATGGCAATTCCTGTGCGCGCATGCATGCTTCCTGCCGAAAAGATCATTCGTTTCTCGGTAAACACCACCGTAGACGATGCTAAAAAGACTATTTCTCAAACAGGTCATCGTTTCTTCCCCACCGCATTGGTTCTATTGAAACTTCAAGCCCAGCACTATTTCGTAACATGCCCGTTGGTTGTACCTCAACTATTATTTATGGCATGTATAAAGAGGCGGGCGTTGAAATTCCTAAGAACATTGCAGGACTTATGTTATCTGCTATTATGTCCGATACCCTTGCATTTAGATCGCCTACCTGCACACATCTTGATGTTGACGCTGGTAAAGCATTGGCAGCTATTTGCGGTGAGGATATTCCAACCTACTCTGACGCAATGTTTGATGCAGGAGCCGATTTAACAGGCCGCACTGCAGAAGACGTCTTTAACGGTGACTTTAAGGTATTTTCACGAGGCAAAGCTCACTTTGGTGTTGGACAAGCAAGCTTCATGACCGAAAGTTCACGCAAAGCTGCAGAAGCATTGGTTGGTCCTTATCTTAAAACTGGTGCTGAGTCCTACGAACTTCCTATGGTCTTTTATATGTTTACCGACGTTAAAAGTAAAACAACCGAGATGATGTTCTGGGGCGAAGACGCCAGCGAAATTGCAACCATCGTTGAACAAGCTTTTGGCGTAAAACCTGTTGATGGCATGGCTGTTCTTAAAGGCGTTGTGAGCCGCAAGAAACAAATCATTCCACCGTTAATGTCACTTTTGCAAGATAGCGAGCACGAAAACTAATACAGGGGCGCTGGTGAAAGCGTACTGGTAAAGGCACACTTGTTATCAGCAAAATTTCCTATATGTATAAACTAAACACCCTCTTTCACATGAAAGAGGGTGTGTTCATACGCAAAGATTTTTCTTCTGAAAGCTCTTATACGCGCGTCTTATACGAGCACCCAAAACGAGCACCCAAAACGAGCACCTAAATGCATATATATACGGCGCCTAAAGCCTCTCAAAGCCGCGCTTTTATGCACAAGGCTGAGCATACAGCCCAATAAGAGCCTCAAGCATATCGACCATTTTTTCGAGCTCGGGTACGGGAACAAACTCACGAACGCCATGCGCATTATAATAACATGCCGATAAATTAGGAGCTGCAAATCCTCTAAACGAAAGTTGCGCACCATCGGTACCTCCACGCATGGGAACAAATTTCATGGGAACGCCTACTTTTTCGTAGGCTTTGCGCGCATTTTCGATAAGGTGCTTATTCTCGGGTTTAGTAACCACATCAGCCAAATTAAAATACTGATCTTTTATTTCAACGCTTAAGACAGAAGAACCATATTGACGATTAACAAATTGCGCAGCATCCAAGCACGTTTGTTTGCGTTTATCCATAATTTCTTTTGAATGGTCACGTAAAATGTAGCCAGCTTCGCCCTCTTCGCAGCTGCTTTTAATATAGCTCAAATAATAAAAACCATCGTAGCCTTCGGTGTATTCAGGACGCTCTTGTGCAGGAATAAGCTGATGAAATTTCATAAGCGCCTCTGACGCATTGATGAGCGTGCCTTTAGCCGTACCGGTATGAACGGACAAACCTTTTGCCTTTACGATAACTTCACTTGCGTTAAACGTTTCATAGCAAAACTCACCTAAAGGTCCTCCGTCAATGGTATAGCCAAACGTTGCGCCAAACTTCTTAAGGTCTAAAAGGGCAGCTCCATGCCCTATTTCTTCGTCGGGAACAAACGAAAGCGCAAGGCGTGGATGTGGAATTTCGGGATGTTCTTTAAGACGAGCAAGTAGAGAAACAATCATGGCATCTGCTGCTTTATCATCACCACCTAAAAGCGATGTGCCGTCCGCCGTAACTAAATCCCACCCAACCATATGCTCAAGCTGAGGATTAGTTTCAGGAGATACATACACTTCACGACCATGACGATCATAACCAATGGTAAGTTTTCCGCCTTCGTAATGCTTAATTTGCGGATGAACGGGAGAGCCGTATGATTGCCACGCCGTATCAACATGAGTACAAAAGCCCAGTGTTGGCAAGTCTTCGCAGCCTTTGGACGCAGGCCAAAATGCTGTTACATATGCATGTTCATCAAGCTCAACGTTTTCGGCACCAAGCTCTTTAAGTTCTGCGGCAATAACGCGCGATACGTCAAACTGACTTTTGGTTGAGGGAACCTCTTGTGCATTAAAAGGATCCGATTGCGACGGAATGGCACAATATCTCATAAAACGATCAACTACATCACTCATCTGTTGTACTCCTTTACGTACTAGGTAGCTTCCTTAAACTGACGGAATTTTTGGCATATGTCATATTTTGCACACGTGCTCGGCGTGAAAACGCGCTGTCTTAACTTGCACACAGTTTTTGATGTGCTTGCTCCAAACTTTTTGCAAAGCGCTGTTGCACCACATGACATGCGCATACATGGCCGGGCTCAATTTCCACCAAATCGGGCTCCTTTTGCGCACAAACACTTTGCGCAAGCGGGCACCGTGTATGAAACACACATCCAGAAGGCGGATTCACCGGACTTGGAACATCGCCTTGTAAAATTCGCTTATCTTGGATTCTCTCATGTGCAATGCGCGGAATAACATCCAATAATGCCTGCGTATATGGATGCAAAGGTCGAGAAAACAAGTCATTCTTAGAGCCGCGCTCCATAGTGTGGCCCAAATACATAACCATAACCGTATCGCTAATATGTTTTACAACAGACAGATCATGGCTGATGAAAATATAGGCAAGGCCAAGCTTTTTTTGCAATTCTTTGAGCAGGTTAATCACTTTTGCCTGAACAGATACGTCTAATGCCGACACAGGTTCATCGCAGATAATGAGCTTTGGCAGCAAAATAATTGCGCGTGCAATACCAATACGCTGGCGCTGACCGCCCGAAAACTCATGCGGATAACGATTTTTATACGAAAGATCAAGTCCTACATGTTCCATCACGTCTTCTATCATGCGCTCACGCTCTTCGCGAGATGCATAGCTGTGCGCAATATCTATCGGCTCGGCAATAATATCGGCAACAGTCATACGAGGATTAAGCGAGCTGTATGGATCCTGAAAAATCAATTTCATGGATTTTCGAGCTTCGATAAGTGCATTTCCTTTAAGCGCCGTAAAATCACAGCCGTTAAGCTCTACCGTTCCAGAAGTTGGATCGTTTAAGCGCAAAATGCACTTTCCAGTAGTTGATTTACCGCAACCACTTTCGCCTACAATTGCAAATGTCTCGCCTTTATGAACATCAAACGACACATGCTCAAGCGCGTGAACATAACTTTTTTTGCGCGAGAAAACCGACGTTTTAACTGGATATCTTTTGGTAAGATCGCGAACCTTTAAAATAGGCGTTTTATCATGTGTTTGCTGATAGTCAAACTTTTCTGCAGACGAAGGCGCATGCTCGCTAGCCGCTGACAAAGACGCATCCACACGTTGGCTTTGAGTATTACCTTGATGAATATGAGTGGTCATTATGCCTCACTCCATTCTTTTGAAAATTTCCAACAAGCAACTTCGTGAGTGGTTTCGCTCTGTGCGCTCCCGTAAGTTTTCGCGTTTTGCGTGCCTTCGTGAGTTGTTTCGCTGCAGGTATCGGACGCTTTTATTGCGGACTCGTTCGCCTCGCAGGAAACAGACGCATCAGATGCTTTAGCGTCTGTACGCACCATGTGCGGACGTTTTATACGGCAAATGTCTTTTGCAAACGGACATCTTGGGTGAAATGGACAACCTTTTGGCATATCAGAAAGCATAGGAACACTTCCTTCAATAGCAAAAAGGGTATCCACAGAGGTATCAAGAGACGGAATAGAATTTATAAGTCCTGAGGTATACGGGTGCAAAGGATTGGTAAATAACTCGTACGCGCGCGTATATTCAACCTGATGACCTGCATACATAACCAAAACCCAATCAGCCATTTCGGACACAACACCCATGTCGTGCGTAATAAGCATAATGGCAGTGTTAAGCTTGGTTTTCATATCATCAAGTAACTGTAAAATTTGTGCCTGAATTGTTACGTCCAAAGCCGTTGTTGGTTCATCACAAATCAAAAGCTCGGGCTCACAAGCAAGTGCTTGTGCGATCATCACGCGCTGACGCATACCACCAGACAACTCGTGCGGATAACTCTTAAACACTTTTTGAGGAGCAGGAATTCCCACCAGCTCTAGCATATGCAAAGCACGAAGATCCGCTTCTTTTTTACTAAGATTGCGATTATGCGCAAGAAGTGCTTCACGAATTTGTTTTCCAGCACTCATAACGGGATTGAGCGAGGTCATGGGCTCTTGAAAAATCATGCTCATTCTTTTTCCGCGATACTGCGTAAGCTCTTTATGAGATAAGTGCGTAATGTCATGCCCATTAAACGTAATAGAACCATGTGTAACATGTGCTATGGGACGAGGCAAAAGCGACATAATCGAAAGCGCCGTCATCGATTTACCGCAACCGCTCTCCCCTACAACCGCCAAAGTTTCACCACGACGCATTGCAAAACTTACGTGGTTAAGAGCTAACAGGCTTCCCTGTTCAAGTTCGAGCGAAACATCAATGTCTTGTACTTGCAAAAGATTTTGCGCATCGCACGAGGAGTCTGATTTCTGAGCAGCTTCCAAAGCAACATCTGATGTTTGAACAAGTTCTTTATCAGCACAAAATGTAGTTTCGTTATGAGGGTTTTTGAGTTCACGTTTCATACTGACCTCTTATCGATTAAGTTTTGGATCAAGCGCATCACGCAGAGCGTCACCTAACAGGTTGAAAGCCATAACGGTGATGATAATTGCACACCCTGGAATAACGCTGTAATACGTATTGGATTGAATATAGGGTTGAGAAGAGGCAATCATTTGGCCCCAACTTGCCATAGGAGGCTGTACACCCAAACCCAAAAATGAAAGCGTAGCTTCGGACAAAATAGCATTGGGAATACCCAGCGTAGAAACAACAATCAAGGTAGAAACACAGTTTGGTAAGAGGTGTTTCATAATAATGCGCCAACTTTTTCCGCCACTTAAGATGCATGATTGAATATATTCAGAATTTTTAAGACGCATTACATCACCTCTAATAAGGCGCGCGGTTGATGTCCACATCAGCAGACCTAACGCAATATAGAGGTTAATAAGGCCTGGTCCCATAACAAACATAATAAGAATTGCAAACAGCAAAAACGGAAACGAAGAAAAAACCTGTATAACAAACGAAATAGCAGCATCGGTTTTTCCACCAAAATAGCCTGCGCATACACCGGCAAAAAAGCCAAGCGCAAGGGCAATGATCTGAGAAATAATACCTACCGAAAGTGAAATGCGACATCCAAAAACAATGCGCGCAAAAATGTCACGACCAAACTCGTCGGTACCAAAAATGTGTGTTGGATTGGGCTTTTGCAATGCGCTTGGCAAGGATTGAGCATTGGGATCATATGCCGATAACAGCGGCGCACAGATAGCAATCACACACAGCACGCAGATAACTGCCAAACAAAACAGTCCTAATTTGTTGCGCGTAAAACGTTTCCAGCTCATAGACCAGTATCCACTATGAGAAGAGGCTTTTTGTATACGCTTTGCTTGTTGGGCAAGATCAGGCTTCTTAAAGCCTTTGATGCACGTAAATAGCTTCATACTAGTTTGCCTCCTTACCCAAACGAATACGCGGATCAACAAGTGCATACAGCACGTCGACAATTAGGTACACCACAACGCAAATTAACGCGATATACATGACAGAGCCTTGAATGAGCGGTAAATCACGCGCATTGATAGCATCTAGGAGCAACTTGCCCATACCCGGCATTGCAAAAACTGTTTCGATAATAAGCGATCCAGTAAGAATATCGCCCAATTGCGCTCCTGCAATGGTAATAATAGGAATAACTGCATTTCGAAGACCATGAAGTAAAATGATACGTACGCGCGCAAGACCTTTGGCCTCGGCAGTACGCATAAAATCTTGGTTAAGCACTTCTAACATAGAAGTACGCGTAACGCGCGAAATACTTGCAGCATAACGCGTTGAAAGCGCAATACATGGAAGCACAAAACTCGCAAGTGTTTTAATTCCCGAAAGCGGAAACCACTTTAGATGAAGCGCAAAAATAATCTGAACAATAATAGCAACCCAAAAAGAAGGAGCCGAAATACCAAAAATTGAAAACGACATCAAAGCGCGATCAAGCGCTTTTCCATGAAAAACTGCTGCAAGCGTGCCTACACTTACGCCTACCACAAGAGCAAGGATATAGGCGGAACCCGAAAGCTTAAGCGTAACCGTAAAAGCTTTTGCAAGCAAAGCGATAACGGGCTTATGCTGGGCATACGATACGCCAAAATCTCCTCGTATCATATGCGTAAACCACGTAGTATATTGCTCAACAACCGGCCTATCTAAGCCCATGGTGTGGCGAACCTGATTAACGGTAGCCTCATCTGCCATATCGCCCATCATAATACGAACGGGATCTCCGGGTACAATATTCAAAACAAAAAATGTGATAAGCGATATACATAAGACAACTGCTATGGCTTGTAAAATACGCTTAACGATATAATATTTCACGCCATTTCCCCCTCTCCTCTTGGAAATGTATATACTTTACTATACGGTACTTAAATAATTACTCAAAATTTGTGATTAAACTGTAACATAAGTTAATAATTGTTTATATATTCGTATATGCTAACTAGTTTTATACAAAACAACCTGAGCACCACAAGCATTCAAAACAAAAAAAACGTAAGCGCACTGGGCACTTCTATATATGTTTTTACAGCGAGGCTCTCTTGCTAACAATTGTATCGTGTGCGTGAACAGAAGGAGGTGCTGTTTTACGCAGCACCTCCTCGTTATCCTTACATGAAACCTTACCAAAAACTCACTTAGCTTTGGGGATTATAGTTTGGATCTGATGTATCAACATCAAGTTCAAACGTATGATAAATAAGATTGCCAACGGCTGCGCCCTTAACATAAGGCTTAGCAACAAAGGTTCCCTTTGGCCAGTACAGAGGAATAGTAGCATAATCTTCACGAGTGATCTTGGTATCAACCTGCTTGTAGATATCTGCACGCTCTTGTTCATCATGAGAAACACGCGCCCTATCTAAAAGAGCGTCTACCTCGTGATTGTTATAGAACGACGATTTTTTAGCAGCACTGGTGCTGTAAAAGTATGTATACAGGTGATTATCGCCATCGGCATAAAGCGGATACCAACCAAGTGCCGTAATTTGGAGATTTCCATCTGCCCAGTCTTTGGCCCAAACGCCAGCATCTTCTACCTGTACATCAAGATCTACGCCTATTTTTGACCAATAATCCTGAACTGCTACAACCTGTTTTTGGCTCAAACCAGCACGAACTTTTGCAGTAAGTTTAAGATCGGTTACGCCTGCCTCGGCAAGCAAGGCTTTTGCCTTATCAGGATTATATTCAAGCGCACCCATATCCTTAAGCGAACCAGGTGTTTGAGGAGCAAGCCAACCACCGGCAGCAATAGCATTGCCACTTGCAATGGTATCAACAAGCTCTTGACGGTTAATTGCCAGCGACAAAGCCTGGCGAACACGCACATCCTCAAGACCTTTACCTTGTTTAAGGTTAAGGTTAATAAAATGTACACCTAAAGATTCATACGAATGAATAAGATCTTTAACATCGGGATCTGCCTGATATTGTGCGAGCAACGAAGGATCAAGATCGCAATAATCTATGTCGCCATTTTTAAACGCAAGCATCTTAGTGTTGAGATCGTCAAAGTATTTATAGTGGATCTCATCAAGAGCGGGCTTGCCATCGTGATGGTCATCAAAGCGAGCAAGTACAACTTCGGTTGTTTCGTCGTTTGAAACAAGTTTATAGCGACCGGTTCCAATAAGATTAGTACCCTGACCCCAATCTTTACCTGCTTTTTCGCAAGCATCTTTAGGAAAAATGTGTGAATAGGAAATAGCAAGATTAGACGGGAATGCCGCAAATGGAGCCTTAAGCGTAAAAGTAAAATGCGTATCATCTTGAATCTTAAAACCAGCAAGCTCTTTTGCTTTACCAGCAAGCATCTCGGCAGCGCCTAAAATTGATGTATACATATACGTGGATTTTGCAGCAGTTTCAGGGGTAAACATACGCTCGAACGTATATTTAACGTCTGCTGACGTAAGCGTTGAACCATCATGGAACTTGACACCCGATTTAAGCGTGCATGGCAGGGTTACCCCATCAGCTTCAAATTGAGGAATTGACTCAAGCAAAACAGGAACCAACTTGTTAGTTTCATCCCAACGAAGCAAGGATTCGCAAATGCTATCCGAAATTGAAGCAGAAAGCGAATTTGTGCTGCGTTGCATATCCAGAGGAACTTTAGCATTGGCTAAGCCAAAACGCACAATTTTCTTCTTATCTGCACCTGCATTCTCATCAGTTGCACCACAAGCGCTCAACATCGCCGAAGCGGCGATGCCGCCCATGGAGACGGCTGATGCCTTAAGGAAATTACGACGGGTAATTGTATCCATCTTAATCCTACCTTTCCTAAAAGCTTGTCGTGTATAACGTAAGCATTGAATTCCAAAATTTACAGACGTTCATAAAAACATACTATATGTCTTTCGTTCGTAAATAATGTATTCAACTTTGCTTACGAATAACTTTGTCATGTTTTGTGAAATGTGAAAAGACTTTTTTGAATTTGGAAACAATTATGTAATATTTACCCACATGTTAAACACAAATGACCTATGTTTTCCCATGATTGTGTATGATTTAGATCATATAAGATAAAATCAATGCCATTCAGAATACCATCCTACACACGATTTACACTATTGTTTGTATTTTTGCCTTCTTAATACAACTTTCCCCTATTTTTTTGCCGATTATTATTCAAAAAGCAAATAAATTATTTCTTTCTCCATACATAGTAAAGTTAGAATCGGTTAATTACGTATTACTTTCGATTGAACCCTCATATGAAACTTTACATCCTTATACTTATAACTGTTCTTACCACTCACCATATCTTTCTACATTATTGTTTGTAATTTCAGCACTCTACATAAGATACGAGGTAACACTCAATACTATGTATTGATTACAACAGCTTGCTATGAGCGCACACAGTGTCTATGCATTTTATAAAAGTTTTGAATATCCAATGACCATCCCTTACTATGTTTAAGGAAATCTAGCATATAGGCATAGATACGTAGGCATAGATACGACCATTAAAACTCATAAGAAAGAGTATGAGCAATGCACGCACTTCACGCACGACTTGGAAAAAATTTTGATCTCGCACAGCGTCTTATACGCTACCAGAAAGCAATCGTAGAGAAGCCCAAAACGCTTCGCGGTTCATGGTGCAGCTGGTGTTGTCCGTGTGAGCAAAACGAACATGGCAAATTTGTACAGGCGGCGTTTGAAGAAGTTCGCTTAGATTTGGGGTGCGGAAAAGGAAATTTCACGCTTGAGGCAGCACGGCGCGAGCCTGGTGTGCTTTTTGTTGGCGTGGATATAGAGCCGTTGTGTATAGCCATTGCGGCGCAGAAGATTTGTGACGAGAAGCTTTCTAATGTGGTGGTATTTTGCGCGCATTCAAGTCTTTTGCATGAATATTTTGCTCAAGGCGAATTGGCACGTATATACCTTAATTTTCCAACCCCGTTTCCGCGCAAAAAGCAGGCGCGTGATCGCTTGGTGTATCTTGATAATTTGTTGGTGTATCGCGATTTGCTGGCTAAAGGTGCAAAGCTGACGTTTAAAACAGACTCATATCCGCTTATGCAATTTGCCAAAACGCAATTTGTGCGCGCGGGCTATACATGTACGTGGGAATCGGACAATGCACGAGTTGAACGCCCAGATGAGCCTATGAGTCAATATGAGGAGAAACTAAGCGAGCAAGGCGCACGTGTGTTGGCTCGAGAATATATTGTGGGCACGTTGCCTGCACAGATTTCGCAGGTAGAAAAATTGAGTTTGGTTGATTATCTGCCAAGAGATCTCTCACTTATGAGCTATATTCCCCACGGTATGCAGGGAACTTTTACCAATTTGATTAATTACGAGGCAAAACACAACGGCAAGCGACTTGATTCGCATGGCCAGCCACTGCAATAGATGAATTAGAGAAAAATTTTATCTTGCATGAC
>QWCD01000039.1_pt1 | contig 50055 bp, 37 predicted proteins | sample 1972461 | NCBI WGS metagenome assembly QWCD01 (sample SAMN09866717, study PRJNA288562) | Human vaginal metagenome isolate term4_vaginal, whole genome shotgun... | isolation source: vagina | host: Homo sapiens | place: USA: California | reverse complement strand
ATAAATTTATTGGTTTAATAGTAATATTCTATATAGTTATCTAAATTAAGTCGTATTCAGTTTTCAAAGAACAACAAATAGCCTAATGGCTATTTTTTTTATTTAAAAATTTTAAAAATTTTAAAAATTTGTTATAATTTCAACGCAATATATGAAGACAGTAACGGCGTAGTGCTTAATAATGTTACCTAGTATGTTTATACTTGTTTGTACATTGCATAATCTTTATAGGAGGAATAATAATGAGCGCATTAAAAGATGCCAAGGTTTTAGTTGTTGAAGAAATTTCAAACAATTTAAAAGAATCACAAGCATTATATGTAATTAATTATGCTACATTGGATGTTGTTTCATTTCAAGAAATTAGAAAAGAATTAGCTCCAAATAATGCATTGCTAAAAGTTTATAAAAATAGACTAGTTAAACAAGCATTAAAAAATACAGAATATGCAAATATTAATGATAGTTTAGTTTTACAAAATGCTTATGCCTTTGTTAAAGGTGATTCATTAGCAGCATTAAAAACCTTAGTAGGCTTAAAGAAAAAATTCCCTGCATTGAGAATTGTAAGTGGAATTTATGAAAATAAAGTAGTTGATGAAAAAACATTAGACGAAATATCAAAACTTCCTTCATTTACAGAATCACTTATGATTCTTGGAAATTCATTATTGAGTCCATTGAAACAATTATCAATTGGTTTAAATGAATTAATAAAACAAGGAAAAATTTCAGAATAATTATTTTTAAAGGAGATTTATCATGGCAAAATTAACAAAAGAAGAATTTGTTTCAGCATTAAAAGAAATGAACATTAAAGAAGTTATGGAATTAATTCAAGGATTAAAAGAAGAATTTGGAATTGATCCAACAGCAGTTGTAGCAGCAGCAGCTCCAGCAGCAGCAGCTGACGCAGCAGAAGAAAAAACTGTATTTAATGTTACTTTAAAATCAGATGGTGGAAACAAGCTAGCAGTTATTAAAGTTGTTAAAGACTTATTAGGTCTTGGATTAATGGATGCTAAAAAACTTGTTGAATCAGCACCTGTTGTAATTAAAGAAAATGCTAAAAAAGAAGAAGCTGAAGAACTAAAAGCTAAATTAACAGAAGCTAAAGCCGAAGTTACTTTAGACTAATTACAAAAAACACAAGTGAGGCTTTTAATACACAAAGCCTTTTTTGTGTTTTTTGTCGTATATTATGCACGTGTGCGTATATACAACAAAAAATAAAAATATAAACAAAATTTAATAAAAATTGAGGTAAAGCATGGTGAATAAGGATAAATACGAAATTAGAAAATTTGGACCTATTACCCTAAGACGTGACTATTCAATTAGTCAAAAGAAATTTGAAACTCCTGACTTTCTTGAAATGCAACGTGAATCAGTTGAAAAATTTCTAACAGTTGGAATTGAAGAAGAATTAAGAAATATCTATCCAATTGAAGCACATGGAAAAGTTAGAATTGAATACATTCATAATTCAGCACATTTTGAATATCCTAAAAAAACTGAATATGAAAGCATTAAAGAAGCTAAACAAAAAGGTTCATCATATCAAGGAAAGTTAAAAGCGCACCTAAGACAAATCAATATCGAAACAGGTGAAGTTGAAGATTCAGAAGTAGTATTTGCTGAAATTCCTATAATGACTTATGGTGGATCATTTATTATCAATGGTTCAGAAAAAGTTATTGTTTCGCAATTAATTAGATCTACCGGGGCTTATTTTGGAATTAATGTTAGAAATAAACAAGCCAACGACTTGTTTAATAAAGTAGAAATTATTCCTCAAATTGGTTCATGAGTAGAAATTTATCATAAAGTAACTTCTCAAAATCCAGATACTGTAAAAATACATATCGATAAAAACAAATCATTTTTAGTTGTAACTTTCTTAAAAGCATTAGGATTTAGTGAATCAGGTATTAGAAGAATGTTTGGCGAAAATATTCCAGAATTGGAAGAAACATTTAAACGTGATAAAATCACTGGAATTAATGCAGAAGAAGTTACAAGAGAAGCACAAGAAGCAATTTATAGAATCATCAGAAAAGGCGATCGTATGACAGCTGATTCTGCTAGAAATTTAATTCCTACAACTTTGTTTAATGAAAAAAGATATAGTTTAACTGAAACAGGACGTTTCACTTTAAATAGAAAATTAAACATTATTGAAAGAATTGCTAATTCTTATTTAGCAGAAGATATTTTTTCTAGTGAAGGTGAACTTCTTTATGAAAAAGGAATGTTCATTACTTGAAATATCGCAAGAAAGATTCATGATGAATTTAAACAAGGAATTATTCCTATGTGAAAATTGCCAGATATTGATGAAAATGCATATGGATCTCAACTTGAAGTTGAAGGAAATGAACAACTAGCAAGCAGAATATTTGTAACAAGCATTTGAATATATCCAACTGAAAATGATATGTTGCATGACCAAAAAGTTTTGGTTTTAGGTAATGATCCTACATCAACAGAAAATTTCTTGTTGATTCCTGATTTAATTGCAACGATTTCGTATTATTTTAATTTACTTTCAAAGGTTGGGGTTGATGATGATCCTGACTCATTAGTTAATAAAAGAATTGTAACAATAGGCGAATTATTACAAAATCAATTTAGAATAGGGCTATTAAAATTAGAAAAAAATACAAGAGAAAGAATCTCGGCAAAAGATATTGATAAGATTACTGCTAAGAACGTCACAAACAATAAACCAATATTCAATCAATTTAAATCGTTCTTTAACACATCAAAACTTTCTCAATTTATGGATCAATGTAATCCTCTTGCTGAAATATCAAACAAGAGAAGAATAACCTCCCTAGGACCAAGAGGGTTGAACCGTGATACTGCACAATTTGAAGTTCGTGACGTTCACCCTACCCATTATGGAAGAATTTGTCCTATTGAAACACCCGAAGGACCAAACATTGGTTTAATTTTAAATTTAGCTTCATTTGCTAAAATTGATAAATATGGTTTTATTCAATCACCATATTTCAGAGTAAATAAAAAAGTTGTAGATTTTTCAGAACCAGTTTACATTACTGCAATTGAAGAAACAGGATATACATTTGCACAATCAACTGTTCACATTGAAGGTAATGTAATTGTTGATGAAAAAGTAATGGTAAGACGTGACAATGAATATTTAGAAGTAAATGCTGAAGATGTAGATTTTATTGGTGTCTCAAACCGTCAAATGACCTCAATAGCTGCTTCGGCTATACCATTTTTGGAAAACGATGATGCTAACCGTGCATTGATGGGTTCAAACATGCAACGTCAAGCTGTTCCAGTGTTATTCCCAGAAGCACCATTAGTTGCTACAGGAGTTGAAGCTGATATTGCTAAATATTCATCAACCAATATTAGAGCAACCAGATCAGGTGTTGTTAACTATGTAGATGCTAACGTTATTAAAGTAACTCCTGAAAATAGTTCAAAAAGTGATGTTTATCATTTAAGAACATTTGAAAGAAGTAACCAAGGTACATTAATTCACCAAGTACCTTTGGTTAAAGTTGGCCAACAAATTAATGCAGGAGATTTATTAGTTGATGGTCCTTCAATGAAAGATGGAGAATTAGCATTAGGAAAAAACGTTCTAGTAGGTTTTACTACTTGACATGGTTATAACTATGAAGATGCCGTTGTTTTATCTGAAAGATTGGTTAAAGATGATGTTTATACATCAATTCACATTGAAGAACAATCAATTCAATTTAGACATTCAAAGGCTGGCGAAGATATTTTAACTGCAGATATTCCTAACGTTTCAAACTATTCTAAACGTTTCTTAGGTGAAAATGGAATTGTTAGAGTTGGTTCAGAAGTAACAGCAGGTGATATTTTAGTTGGAAGAACTTCTCCAAAAGGTGAAGAAAACCCAACTCCTGAAGAAAAATTAATGGCTGCAATTTTTGGTCAAAAAACTGCCTCAAGAAAAGATACTTCTCTAAAAGTAAAACATGGCCACAATGGAACCGTTGTTGCTGTTGATATTCTAAGTAGAGAATTTGGCGACCAATTAGAAGATGGCATTGAAAAAATAGTTAAGGTATCAATTGCTCAAAAACGTAAAATTCAAGTCGGCGACAAGATGGCTGGTCGTCACGGAAACAAAGGTGTTGTTTCAATAGTATTGCCTGTTGAAGAAATGCCTTATTTAGCAGATGGAACACCATTAGATATTGTTTTAAACCCTCAAGGTGTCCCTTCACGTATGAACATTGGTCAAGTTCTAGAATTGCACTTAGGACTTGCTGCTAAAAAATTAAATACCAAATTTGTTACACCAATATTTGATGGAATTTCACACAACCAAATTCGTGATATTCTTGAAGAAGCAAATATTGATGTAACAGGAAAATCAATAGTATACGATGGGGCTACCGGAGAACCATTTGATCATCCAATTTCTGTAGGGATTATGTACTATTTGAAGTTGTATCACATGGTTGATGACAAAATGCACGCACGTTCAGTAGGACCTTATTCATTGATTACCCAACAACCACTTGGTGGAAAGAGTCAAAATGGTGGTCAAAGATTTGGTGAAATGGAAACATGAGCTATTGAATCATATGGAGCTTCAAATGTTCTACAAGAATTATTAACATATAAATCTGATGATATTGTTGGACGTAATAAACTATATAACTCTCTTGCTAGAGATGCAAGATTGCCTAAACCAGGAACACCTGAATCATTTAATGTTTTAGCATATGAATTACGTGGTTTAGGAATTAAATTAGAAGTACATCAAAAATCTGATAATGTCGTAGATGATTCAGAAGAAGATCAAAGAGTAGACACAAAATATTTCCAAGAATTTGAAGGGAGTTTAGAATAATATGAAAAAAATTTCAAAATACGAATCATTAGATGAAGAAAAAATTTCAAAAATTTCATTAGCATTAGCAACTCCTCAAGATGTTGAAACTTGGTCTCATGGTGAAGTTACTAAGCCAGAAACTATTAACTATAAATCATATAAGCCAGAACGTGGTGGATTATTTGATGAAATAATTTTTGGACCAATGATTGATTATCGTTGCCCTGTATGTGGTTTCAAATACAAAAAAGTTAATGAAGGAAGCTATTGTACAAGAACTGAATTATGTAAACAAGAACATGTTCAAATATTGCCTAAAATAGCACGTAGAACCCATATGGGACATATAAAACTAAATAGTCCAGTTGTTCACTTTTGATACTTCAAAGTTGATCACTCAATTATTTATAAATTGCTTGGTTTAAAATCTTCAAATGGTTCTGACGTTGTTAAACGTGAAGAACTAGAAAATTTAATTTATTACAAAAATCATATTGTTCTAGAAGATGGTGGCTTAAAATCATTACCTAAAAATCAAATTATTGAAATCAATGAAGCAGCAATCATTTACCGTAATGCTCTAGAAGAATTGCTTGAAAGATTTCAAGAAGGTACAGAAGAATATGATGATATTAAAGAAACCCTAGATTCTTTAATTGAAAAAGCAACATCAAAAATCGGTCAAGAATATGGAATTGATTTTTATGAATTAAACGAAGTAATTGAACATTATTCAGACGCTAAAATAGGTACTGGTGCTTTGGCTATTGAATATTTATTAAAAAACATAAATTTAGCTGAAGAAAAGCAAAAAGTAACTGATGAAATTAATCGTTTAAATGCAGAAGAAATTAATAATCCTGAACGTTTTGCCACAACTGCAAAACAAACAAGAGAAAAACTTTATAAACGTTTACAAGTAATTAATGCATTTATTGAATCTAAGCAAGATCCAACTAGCATGTTAATTTATAATTTGCCTGTTATTCCAGCAGATTTAAGACCTTTAATTCAATTAGATGGTGGTAGACACTCAACTAGTGATATTAATGAATTGTATCGTAGAGTAATTATTAGAAACAATAGATTGCAACAATGACAAGAAAAAGATGCCCCTACATTGGTTATTCAAAACGAACTAAGAATGATTCAAGAAGCAGTAGATGCTTTAATTGATAACCAAAGAAGAACACCTAACCCTGTTTTATCAAAAGACAATCGTCCATTTAAATCAATTTCAGATGCATTAACTGGTAAAAAAGGTCGTTTTAGACAAAATTTACTAGGAAAACGTGTTGACTATTCTGGACGTTCAGTTATTGCCGTAGGGCCTTCATTAAAAATGCACCAATGTGGTATACCAAGAGAAATGGCTGCTAAATTATTTGAACCATGAATAATTGAAAGGCTAATTGAAAAAGAAGTAGCTACAACAATTAAAAGTGCTAAAAAAATTATTGAAGACCAAAACCCAGTAATTTGACCTCATGTTGCTGAAGCAATTAAGGGCAGACTAGTATTGTTAAACCGTGCACCTACATTACACCGTTTATCTATTCAAGCCTTTGAACCTGTTTTAGTAAGAGGTAAGGCTATTAGATTACACCCATTAGTATGTACTCCATTTAATGCTGACTTCGATGGTGACCAAATGGCTGTTCACGTTCCTGTTTCTGAACAAGCATTGCTTGAAAGTCGTGAATTAATGTTGGCTAATAAAAACATTCTAGGACCTAAAGATGGTGAACCTATTATCAACCCTTCTCAAGATATGGTTTTAGGTATTTATTATCTAACTATTGAAGAACCAGGAGCTAAAGGCGAAGGACGTGTTTTTGATAACTATGAACACATGCTTAGAGCATTAGAAAATAAAGTAGTTACATTGCACACTAGAATAGCATTACCTGCTTCAGAAGTTAAAACTCCAAAACTTATTTTCCCATTTGATGGTCCTCAATATATAATTTCAACAGTAGGTAAATTTATTTTTAATAATATATTCCCTAAAACATTTCCATTTATTTACGACAATAAAGTTGCTAAGGCAAATTCATTGGAAGATTATAATCAAACATTCAATGCAAAATATGTTGTTCAAGCAGGTACTAATATTCCTGAATATATCAAAAATATGCCTATTGAAGAAGCATTTAACAAAAAGAATATTTCTAAAATAATACGTTATGTTTTTGATAAATATGTTGCTCAAATTTCAATGTCTGATATTGCAGAAGTTATTAATAATTTAACTGAATCAAGTGATGCTAATGATTCAATAATTCAATTCTTGCATGTTAAAAATTATGAAAATAGAAAAATTGATTATGAACATGCAATGTTGCTAGCTCAATTTACAAGTCAAGAAAAGCAAAAAATTGAAATGTTAAATCCTGCTAGGGCAAATGGACAAGAAGTTCCACTTAGTCCAGCTGAAAAAGCAGAAATTCTAGACACTGTATGATTTAGATATACAAACATTGTTGCTTCAATATTGGATAGTATTAAACAATTAGGTTTTGACTATTCAACATATTCTGGAATTTCTATTTCGTTTAGTGATATTCTAGAAACTAATAAAAAGCAAGAATATATTGCACAAGGTGATGAATATATTGCTAAATTAAAACACTACTATGAACAAGGTTGAATAACTGATGATGATCGTTACTCTTTAACTATTAAAAAATGAGCAGAAGTTAAGGATTTAATTCAAGAAGACCTACAAAAAATAATTAAAGAAAATCCTCAAAACCCAGTTATTACCATGATTAACTCAGGTGCTCGTGGTAACATTTCTAACTATGTTCAATTAGCAGGTATGCGTGGATTGATGGCTAACAATACTAAAACTACTAAGGCCGATGCTAAAAACGACCGTGTTGTTAGATCAACAGTTGAAGTTCCTGTTAAGTCTTCATTTATTGAAGGACTTACTGCATTTGAATTCTATTCATCAACTCACGGTGCTAGAAAAGGTTTAACCGATACTGCTTTGAACACTGCAAAATCTGGTTATTTAACAAGACGTTTAGTTGATGTTGCTCAAAATATTGTTGTTAGAGAAGAAAACTGTGGTACTGACTATGGTTATAAAGCAAGAAACATAGTTGATACAAAAACTAAACAAATTATTGTTCCTTTGAAAGAAAGAATTGTTGGAAGATTTGCAAACAAACCTGTTGTTACAAGTGCAGGTATAGAAATTTGTTCTAGAAATGAATTAATTACTGAAAAAATTGCTCAACGAATAATAGCAAGTGGTATTGAAGAAGTCGAAATTAGATCAATTTTAGGCTGCAATACACGTAATGGTGTATGTAAGATGTGTTTTGGTAAAGACCTTGCAACAAATAGAATTGTTAATATCGGTGAAGCAGTAGGTATTATTGCAGCTCAATCTATTGGGGAACCAGGAACTCAATTAACTATGCGTACATTCCACACTGGTGGTGTTGCTGGGGTTGAAGATATTACTGGTGGTTTCACTAGATTGATCGAATTAATTGATGCCCACGAACAACCATGAGGACGTCCTGCCGTTATTTCACCATATAAAGGTATTGTTACAAAGATTGAAGTTGATGAAAAAGACAATACAAACTATTTAGTAACAATTGAAAGCAAAGGATCTTCAAACACAACAGTTTCTCACAAAATTTTTGTTAATACAACCAGAAAATTACGTGTTCAAGAAGGTGATGAATTAAGAATTGGTCAAAAGATTTCTGAAGGACCAATTATCTTAAAAGAATTATTAGCTTTAACAGACGTAATTACTGTTCAAAATTATTTATTGAAAGAAATTCAAAGAATTTATCGTATTCAAGGTATTGCAATTAGCGATAAGTATATTGAAATTATAATTCGTCAAATGATGTCTAAATTAGTAATTTCTGAACCCGGAGATTCTAAATTCTTCGCTGGTGCTATTGTAGATATTTTTGACTATCAAGAAGAAAATGCTATTCTACTTTCAAAAGGTTTGAAGCCAGCATATGGTAAAGTTGTTATTAAAGGTGCAAAACAAGTTCCATTGTTATCTGATTCATTCCTTGCCGCTGCTTCTTATCAAGAAACAAGCAAGATATTAGTTCACGCTGCTATTTCATCAAGAATTGACAATTTATCTGGCTTAAAAGAAAATATTATTCTTGGTAAAAAGATTCCATCAGGAACAGCATTATTCCCATTTGAAGAACATTCAAAATATGATATAAAACCATCAATTAATTACTTTACAACAACTCCTATTGACGGCACAGAAATTTCTGAACCTATTGATATTGATTCAGTTGTTAATACAGCGCAAGAATATGACAATGATAAACAATCAGTTGAAGAAGATTATTCTCCAAACGACGAAGAACTTGTTGCTGAAGAAGAAACATTTGATGATGAAGAAAATCAAAACGATTTTGAATAATTAAAATTTAAATAAGAGTTTAATTTTATTGACACAAACACCCTATTATAAGGGTGTTTTTTTATTCACTATTTTTTAATAAACTAGTTAATTTTGTTTCTTAGAAATGATAGAAAAAAGCAAGACAGTTATGATCTTGTTTTTTTCTTTATTTTGATTAACCCCACATTTTTCTATGCTTTCAAAAAAAGCAATTAAAATCACCCAAAAGGTTTGAAATAATATTTTTATTTGCCAAAATATATTGTTTTTCTTTTTTAATCAAACAATACTACTATTAATTAGCATAGGGTTTTTAATAAATTAATTTATTAAGTTTAAAAAATATTACAGTTGATGCATTTACTATATTATTACTAGAAAACGCCGAAGAGGATAAAAGTTCAACAATTTATGAAATATTTGCTTCAATAGAAAAACTAGATATTGAAATTAAAAAAGTAAGTAAATTGCTTGAAAAATAAAAGAAATTTTTTGAAATACTTTTTACTGATTAAAAAAATATTTTTTTGCTATAATGTATTTGTTACTTATAGAGTAACCATACTAAAAAGGTTTTAAAACTATATCAATAGTACCTTAAGGATGTGACAAAATATAAGGAGGCTTCATAATGTTTGCTATTATTGAAACCGGCGGAAAACAATTACTTGTTAAAAGCGGTGATGTAATTTACATCGAAAAAATTGATGGCAATGAAGGTGACAAAGTTTCATTTGATAAAGTTTTAGTTATTGATGAACAAGTTGGCTCACCTTATCTACCAAAAGCTTCTGTTTTAGGAACCATCGAAAAACAAGGAAAAGCAAAAAAAATAGTTGTTTATAGACATAATGCTAAATCTACTCATAAACGTAAATTAGGACATCGTCAACCATTTACCAGAGTTAAAATTACAGAAATTAAGGAAAAATAGTTATGGCACATACGAAATCAGGCGGAACAACCGCCAATAGCCGTGATTCAGCGGGAAGAAGATTAGGCGTAAAAGCAACCGACGGCCAATTTATTTTAGCAGGAAGCATTATTTATAGACAAAGAGGAACAAAAATTTTCCCAGGCCAAAATGTTGGTAGAGGAAAAGATGACACCTTATTTGCTTTAATCGATGGTATTGTAAAATTCGAAAGCAGAATTAACAGAAAATTTGCATCAGTTTACCCAATTGAAAGCAAGAAATAAACTAATTAAAAATACCAAGTAAAAACCTGGTATTTTTAATTTATTGTTTTTTTAAGTATAAAAAGAATTTATCTTTTATTTTAGGACTAACTTCAGCAAATGTTAAACAGATTGCACCAATACCAGCATGAACTACAATGTCGCAGCTCAATTGAATTGTATAAATCCTTGGAAAATTATTGGTTATTTGTTTAAACGACTGAATTAATTCATCTATTTTATCGTTATTTGCATTTACAACTAATAGATAATTGTTTTCATTATCTTTGTTTGTATTTTCATATAATTCTTTTAAATTTTTTTCTAGAGTTTTTTTAAAGATTCTACCAATACCATCTTTTTCTAAAATTCCATTATCAAATTTAATAATAGGAACTATTTTTAATAATTTTGCTATTGCGGCTGCTGCTTTTGATAAACGTCCGCCTTTTAGCAAGGCATCGTTAAACTCTGGAATTAGAAGTAATCTTTCATTATTATTTTTAAAGTGTTCTATTGCCTCATCGAAGCTTTTTCCTTCTTTAATATATTCTTCAAACATTAATAAGTCTCTAACAATCAGATAAGAAATTTTATTTGATTGTACTATATGAACTTTTGGATTTGAAGCAAATTGTGCTGTTAGTGAAGCACATTGCGAAGAAAGCGCACTTGAAATTGGATAGACTAAAATCTTATCGTAGTCATTAAAATATTTTTCTATAACTTGCATGGCTATTCCTGGAGGAGTTGCAAAAGTTTTGGCATCTATTTTTTTGTCATTTCTTCAAAGTTCTTCAAATTTGTCTGTATCAAAATCTATACCACTTTTGTATATATCATTTCCTACTTCAATTTGAATTGGAATTAAATCTCATCCAAAGCTGTTTGCTTGTTCTTGTGACATTCCTGCTGATGAGTCTATAATAATTTTAATTTTCATAATGTCCTTCTATTTGTTTATTTTAAGATTCATAGCCATAAAATAAACAAAATTAATATATAATTACTATATTACTTATATTTTTAATAAATAATTTAATACATTATAACAAAAAGGATAGATATGCAAAAAAATATATTAGATGATTTGAAATCAAGGGGTGTTTTAAATAATATATCTAGTGAAGAAAAATTTAATAACATATCACTAGGAACAGGTGTTTATACAGGCTTTGATCCAACTGCTAAAAGTTTACACCTTGGAAATTATCTACAAATATTAAGTTTGTTACGTTTTAAAAAAGCAGGATACAAGCCAATTGCAATATTAGGTGGAATAACCGGAATGATTGGTGATCCTAGTTTTAGAAATTCTGAAAGAAAATTTCTAGATCAAGAAACATTACTACAAAATAAAAATGCAATTAAAAATCAATTACAAAAATTTGGTTTAGAAGTAATTGATAATTTAGATTTTTATAAGCATTGAACAGTAGTAGATTTTTTAAGAAATATTGGTAAATTAATTAATGTAAATTATTTGCTTGAAAAAGACTCTATTACTACTAGACTTGCAAATGGTTTAACATTTACAGAATTTTCATATACCTTGCTTCAAGGTTGAGATTTTAAATGTCTATATGAAAATCACAATGTAAAAATTCAAATGGGTGGTTCAGACCAATGAGGTAATATTACAACAGGACTAGAAATTATTAGAAAATTACATGGAGAATCTGCTGATGCTGTTGCCATGACATTCAATTTATTAGTTGATGAAAATGGCAAAAAATTTGGTAAAAGCACTGGCGGAGGTTCATTATGGCTTGATCCAAATATGACTAGTCCATATTCTATATATCAATTCCTATTGAATCAAAGTGATGTAAAAATCGAAGAATATTTAAAATGATTAACATTTTTAGAAGTTGAAGAAATAAATGAAATTATGACTCAACACAATGAAAATAAAACCAAAAGAATTGCCCAAAAAAAATTAGCCTTTGAATTGGTTAAAGACATTCATGGAGTTGATATTGCAAACAAATGTATTAGAATAAGTGAGATTTTATTCAACAAAAGTAACGAAGAATTAAACATAGAAGATATTTCGATGCTTTTAGGCTATTTACCATGTATTGAAGTTAAAGAAGGCGAAAAATTTATTGAAATTTTAAAAAATAATCAAATTGTTTCTTCAAATAGAGAAGCAAGAGAATTTATTTCAAAAAATACTTTTTTAATTGATAACAATATAATAAACGATGAAAATTATTCAATTGCATTTAATAAATTTAATGGTCAATATGCGCTATTAAAAAAAGGCAAAAAAGACTTTTACATACTTAAAAGAATTTAATAAATTCTTATTAAAAAAAACATAAAAAAAGTAGGCAATGTTGCCCACTTTTTTTGTTTTGTTATTTTAATTCAATTGTTTGTGAAGCGGTTTTAGTTCCGAAGATAAAAGGTTCTACTCCACTATCTTTTTGTCCGCCAGCTCAAGTTATGGTAATTTTATTATCTTTTACTTCATATTCTAAGTAGTAAGATAATTCTAATTTATCTTTTGCGACTTTTTCATCTTTGTAGTGGTGTAGGTGATTTATTAATTGAACTTGGCCAAATGATCAAAATGCTCCGGATTTTCCTTCAAATACAACTTGGCTTAAGGTTTCATCTGGTTTTTGGCCATTAAATTTAATAATAATAGTATGATTTCCTTTTAGATAGAATAATTTAGCTTCTTTTTTTGTTAGCTTTTCAATTACATCTTGTTTTTTGGATTGATCTCAAACCTTGAATGTAAATAAGTCTTTGTTTTGTTCAATTTTTTTGTTGATCAATTTTACTTTTGGATCTAATTCTTCGTCTTCTTTTTTAGTTTCGGGTTTTGTTTCTTGTTTTTTAAATCCTTTAATTTCTCTTTCAAAAGTTTGAGTTACGGAATTCTTTGAAATTTTAACAGTTAAAACAAGTGTTGTTTCATCACCTTTTTTTGCTGCAAAATTATAAGTAATATTTGCACCGTTTAGATTGCCTTCTAGTTTAACATCATCGGCAGTCAATTTGCTAATTTCTTTGTTTTTGTCTTTGATATCAAATTTAAGATCTTTTATAATTTTATCTAATTGTGTTTCTGATAGATCTATTTCATTGCTTACAATTTTAGTTCCAATAATAGGGTCTTTTCTTGCAACAAATTTAGCCCCTATAAATTTTAATGTTATCTTATTGTCTTTTAATTCATAGTCAATGAAACCACTTATTGAATTATTCTTGAATTTTTTATTATAATAAGTAGGATTTGTTGGGTTGGCTAGTTGATATTGTGAGAATAAAGATTCATCCTTAGGAGAAAAGACAATGTTAGATCAATTTACTTTACCATCATTATTATCTTTTAAAACTATACTATGAGATTTGTAACTGTATACTAATATTCCTGTTTTGTCTTTTAATGATTTTAATACTTCTTCTTTGTTGTATGGAGAAAATTCAAATTGATCTTTAACAGTTTCTATTCAATTATCTATTTCTTTTTGTTCTTCTGATCTTTTATCTTCTGGTTTAACTTCAGGTGTTGTTCCTGGTTTTTCACCTTCTGGTTTCTTTGGATCTTCAGGTGTTGTTCCTGGTTTTTCACCTTCTGGTTTTTTAGGTTCTTCTGGTTTAACTTCTGGTTTTTTTGTTTTTACACAACCTGCAGCAACTAATGGTATTGCAGCAACTGAAGTTGCAATGCTTCCTAATGCTAATAAAATTTTTGTGTGTTTTTTCATTTTTTAATATTTCCTTTCGAACAAGATTATAGTTTAAGTCGAAAAAAAGATATTAAAAATTGTATTTAATTTAATTAAATGGCAAAATTTTTTACCAATAATTATATTGAATTTTTTTGTTAATAAAATGTTAATAATTTGTTAATTAAAGTAATATAATTTATTGCCTTAAATAATAAAAAAATAAGGCCTTACGCCCTATTTTTTTATTATTTTGAGTTTTTAATTTCTTTTAATCTAGCACTCTTACCTTTTAAATCTCTCATGTAATACAATTTAGCACGTCTTACTTTATTACGTCTAATAACTTCGATTTGAGCAATTAAAGGTGAGTTAATTTTAAAGATTCTTTCAACTCCAACACCATATGATTCTTTTCTTACGGTAATTGATTTATTGATTCCTGTACCATATTCAGCAATAATTAATCCTTCAAAAACTTGAATTCTTTCTTTATCGCCTTCTTTAATTCTTACGTGAACTCTTACGTTATAACCTTCTCTTAATTGTGGCAAGTCTTCTCTTATTTGATCTTTTTCTACTAATTCTAACAATTTTGTTCTCATGTTATTTCCCTTTCTTTAATAATTCAGGACGTTTTTTTCTGGTTATTTCCCGAGCTTTTTTTAATCTTCATTTTTCTATTTCTAGGTGATTTCCACTTAATAAGATTTTTGGTACTTTCATTCCCTTATATACGGCAGGTCTTGTATATTGTGGATAATCTAGTAATCCATTTCCTTCGAAGCTTTCATTTTCATAGCTATTTTTTCTTAATACTCCTGGTATTAATCTTGCTACTGCTTCTGAAATTGCCATTGCTGCAATTTCTCCACCCGTTAAGATAAAATCTCCAATTGATATTTCTTCATCCACTAATTTTGTTATTCTTTCATCAAAGCCTTCATAATGCCCACATATTAAAGTAATTTCATTTAATTTGGCAAGTTCATGTGCTTTTTTTTGACTAAATACCTTTCCTTGCGGTGAAAGTAAAATTTTGTGACTATTTTTTAAAGGCTGTAGTGCTAAATCTATTGGTTCGATTTGCAACAACATACCTGCGCCTCCACCATAAGGGCTATCATCAACTTTATGATGTTTATCTAATGAATAATCTCTAAAATTAATGATGTTTATTTCAATGTGTCCAAGCTCTAATGCTTTTGCTATCATACTTTGATTGCAAAAAGCATTTAAATAATCTGGAAATAGTGTCAGAATGTTTATCTTCATAATTTATTAAAATTATTTTTTAGAAGCAACATAGTCTGCATAGAAGTTGTCTTGCTTTAACAAATTACGTACAGTGTCTGAAGGTTTTGCACCGTTGTCCAAGTGTTTAATAATTAATTCCTTATTTAACACTAATTTTTTTGAATTAGGATCATAGTAGCCTAATTCTTCAATAAATTTACCATCACGTGGGCTTCTTGCATCTGCAGCAACAATTTTATATGTTGCATAGAATTTTTTACCAGTTCTTTTTAATCTTAATTTAACCATGGTTTTTCCTTTCTAATTAATAATTTTATTTTTAAAGTTAGTATATATTTTAGCACATTTTTTACTGTTAAGCAAAAATACTTAACACTTTTTAAAAAATGTTTATTTTAATATAAATTTTATATTGTAAAATTATATGTATGACAATAGAAGAATTAAAAAATAAATTAAAATATTCATTTAGTCCTTATTCACATGTTCAAGTTGCATGTTGTGCAATTGAAGAAAATGGTAAAGAATATTGGGGAGTCAATACTGAAAACGCTGCATTTCCATCTGGATTATGTGCTGAAAGAAGTGCATTATTTGGTTCTGTAGCATATGGCGCTAGAGTTGGTAATTTTAAAGAAATACATATAATTAGCAATTTATCAAAATTGCTATATCCTTGCGGTGCTTGTGCTCAAGTTATTAGTCAATTTTTAAAACCAGATGGCGATGTATATTTATACAGTTTTGATTTAAAGCAACAAAAGCATTATAAAATGAAAGATATTCTACCTTTTGCAGTTGCACCAAAAGATATAGTGGATTAGGAATATTAAATTTAATGTATTAACAATAATTATCATTTTATAAAAAATATACAAAAAAACAATATAAAAATACTTTTTTGTATATTTTTTTGTATCAAAAATAAACTTTTTTAACTAAAAAAAATTATAATATAGTTATAAAAAATAAAAAAATAGTTTAAGTTAAGGCGGGTTTATGATTGAAGAGCACATCTGTGATATGAAGCACGTTAAAATTCATGGCAATGATTTTACAGATGAAATAAAATACTATTTAAAAATGTTTTCAATGACTCAAAAAGAATTATCTATAAGACTTGGATTATCAATAAAACATATCAATTCAATTATGAATAATGAAGTTAATAACGTTAGTGCAACTATTATTGAGGCGCTTGAATATGCATTTCACTTAGAAATTGGCACATTAACGGAAGTTTATCATATTTATAATAACTTAAAAACACTAAAGAAAAATAAGAATATTGAAGATGATTTAAAGAAACATGGTATTGATTTTTTAATAAATCATCCAGAGCTAGCATTAGCAGCTAACATTAGCATTCATGAAAATAGTCCATTACATGTTAAATTAATAATGCTAAAAAGATTTTTTGGTGTTGCTGATTTGGCTAACTATGATAAATATTTAAAAGATAATGTTTCGGCAGAAGAATGAACATATTCAAACCCAAATACAAAAGTTTGAATAAGATTTTGCGAATTACTTTCAATTGATAAAAATATTGACGAAAACGTGGGGATTTTTAGAAAATCTTCATTTAATTCACTTTATCATAAGATTTTAACGATCATGTCTAATACACATTGTTCATTTGAAGAAAAAATGGAAACAATTAAAAGAGTTTTATTAAGCAAAGGAATTAATCTAGTAACGATGCCTTTTATTGAAAATAGTTTGATAAGGGCTATTGCTTTGAAAAAGGGAGCAAAAAGGTATATTTTCCTTTCTGATATGTTTAATTCTGAAGCATATATATTTTATTCATTGCTACATGAAATAGTTCATTGCTTTTTTTCAAATTATACTGAAAACAAAATTGATAAAGTTGTTATCAAAGAATATTTTGCATGAGAAAAAAACAACCCGACAACATATAAAGCAATATATGATGCAATAAATTCATATCAACAATGTGAAGCTATTCAAAAGGCCAACAAAAACATTGATACTTCATACATATGATCTACATTAAAAGATAAATATCCTTACGTTGCTTTTGATCCATTAAGTGATCAAAAGAGCAAAAATTAAATAGATTAATAATTTAATCTTTCAATAATAAAAATCAAGACTCGCATTTTTTCATTACGAGTCTAATTTTTTTGTCCAGGTTTATAAACATCCTTTTTATTTTAAAATTATAGAGCTAACTAATTAATAATTAAAGCTATTTATTGTAAAATATCATTACATAAACAATATTTGAGAGGTAAATAAATGTCATATCCCAAAATAATTATTGATGAGAAAAAATTTAAAAATAATATAAAAGTTGCTATTGAAATGTGTAAAAAACACAATATAGAAGTTCTTGCCGTTACTAAAGGTTTTTGTGGAAATCAAAGAATGGCTGAACTATATTATGAAGCAGGAATTAGGTATTTTGGTGATTCTAGACTTGAAAACTTTACTATCTTTAATAAATTTAAAGATGTTAAAAAACAATTATTAAGAATACCAATGATTTCAGAAATTCCTGAAGTTGTAAAAATTTGTGATTCAAGTTTAAATGGGGATATTCAAGTAATAGAAAAAATTAGTGAATATTGTCTTAAAAATAATTTAAAACCACATGAAATAGTTTTAATGATAGATTTAGGCGATAGAAGAGAAGGTGTTTTACCTGAAGATGCTTTGAGCACTGCTAAAAAAATACATGAACTAAAAGGTGTTAAATTAATTGGGTTAGGCTGTAACTTCGGTTGCTATGGCGCTAGAGTTCCCTCAGATGAATCAATGAAATTATTTGTAAATATTCAACACAAAATTGAAGATGAACTAAAAATTAAATTAACTCATATGTCTGGCGGAAATTCACTAAGCTTGCACCTAGTTTGAGAAAATCGTATGCCTAAAGAAATTAATTTCTTAAGAATGGGATTTGCAATGATTTTTGGTACAGAAGATATGTATAGGAAAACTATAAAAGGTATGTATCGAGACGCATTTAGTTGCGAAGCTGAAATTGTAGAAATTGATTACAAAAGTTCATTGCCAATTGGTGAATGTGGAATTGATGCGTTTGGAAATAAGCCTTATTTTGAAGACATTGGAAATATTAAAAGAATAATTTGTGCAATCGGCAAATTAGACACGATGTTTGATGCGATAATACCTTATGATAAAGATTTAAAAATATTAGGTGGATCTTCAGACCATTTAATAATTAATGCTAACGATTCTAAAATTAATTATAAATGTGGGGACATACTTAAATTTGATTTAGATTGAGGAAGTTTGCTTTATTTATTTAACTCTAAGTACGTTAAAAAAGAATTTAAAAAATAAAAAGCCAAACGGCTTTTTATTGCCAGAATGAAAATTCAAATGCCTCACAACTAAATTTTATTTCAAATTTGTGTTGCACTTGAATTTTCATTCTAGGAAAAAAAGCAAGACCTTTATGATCTTGCTTTTTTTCCTTATTTGGAATTAACCCCACATTTTTCTACGCTTCCAAAAAATATTGATAATCATTCATCTTCTCTTAATTGTCTTCCCATAATAATTTAACCTTTCAATAATAAAAATAAAGACTCGCATTTTTTTTATTACGAGTCTAATTTTTTGTCCATGTTTATAACAAGTTACGTTTATTTTTAGTTTAAAAAGGAATTATGATTTAAAGATTTAGTCTAAATTGATTTTATCAGTTAAACCCACAATCTTAGCAATACTTATCAAATTTTCTTTTAGTATTTTTAAAATTTCTTTTGCTCTACTAAAAAATGAATCATTTAATAAGTTGTAATAAGAATTTTCCAAACTTCAATCTTTATCCAGGACTTTTTTTAATGCTAAATAATTATTATTTACATCAATATTGTTTATATTATCGATTATGTGTTTTTTAGCAATTTTATATTCTTCTTGAAATTTTTCGTAATTTTGAAGTTTATTTTTTGCTAGCATTTCATGCCATAAACCCATTTCATATGTTAAATTTATGATTGCATGTGAGTGATTATGCGAGTTTTTATCATCTTCAATGTTAATTTTATCAAGCATTTCTTTCTTGGTTAATTTATTTGGATTGAATATATGTGCTTTAATAAAATCTCAAACCGCTTGTAATGCATGTTGAGTTTGACCTAAATCAATGTCTTTACCTTCAAGTCTGTCATCTATTGTTTTTAAATATTTTAAAAATTCAGAAGTTTCAAAAACAAGATTTGTATCAGCTAATACAGCATCCACATCAGAAAAAATTAAACTATATTTGAATAAATATAATGCAAATGGATTATTTTTTAGCATTGATGATTTTATTTCTAATCAATTATTGTAAAAATCATTTAATATTTTTTTGTTTTCTTTTAAACTTTGTTCGTATCTTAAGCTATTAATCTTAGCCCTTAAAGTATTTAAGTTTCTTGTTAAAGATCCAAATATTTTTTTATATCCCCGGTAATTAGTTTTTACATTGTTAAATAAAATAGCAATTTTATTTTGATACAAATCATAAATATTTTGTGAAATCTTATTTTTGAAATTGAATTCATTTTTTTGCTTTTTGCCACTAAAATCACCTGAAAAATCTATATTTTCCTTGTCTTCGTTATCGTGATTTACTTTGATAGTGCAAGAAATAGCAGGCAATGAAATTATTGTAGAAGTACAAAGCAAGGATAGCAATTTTATTGATTTTTTCATGTTTAATTATCTCCATCTGTAATTTTATCAATGGTAAAATATTCATTTCCATATTTTTGTTGGTCATATCCTTTAAATCCATTTCAATATAAATAAACACTTTTTACAATTTTTTCATTTTTTGATTTGAATTTGAAATCTTGGTTATTTGCATATGAAACAAAATCCATTTTTAAATATAATCTTCCAATTGGTTGATTTGGTAATTTAACTATGTTAAGATCGATGCGTTTAATTCCACTAAATACTTCACCTGCCTTATTTTCAAGTGCATATGCTAATAAGTAGTTATTTAAATAAGAAGCTAACAATTTTAATTGGAATGGATCTTTGGCAAGCAATAAATTAGCAACTTCATAATTTTGCTTATTATTATTGCTTCAATATTCAAAAATATTTTCTAATTTTTGGGCAGATTCATTTAACATATATCTAAAAACACTATTTTTATTATTCTTATCAATGAAATCATCCAATTTAATTCCTTGTTTAATTGGCTCACTATCTGCTCTAATTGAATATATATCAGAAGCCTTAAGTTCATTTGGCAAAGCATTTTTAGTAATTAAACCTTTTAATCTGTGACCGTGATCATCAAAATTAGAAGATATTAAAACATAATCTTTATATGTACCATTTAGTTTAAATACCCTTACTATTGCTTTAAAAATTTGATTTGTTTTAAAATATGGGGTATATTCAAAATCAATAATTTTATATTCCTTATCTTCATTTTTTTTATATTCGGGAACTGCTAATTTAAAGAAACCAGGTTCATTTTTAAAGCTTTGAAAAAGATACATTAATCCTTTTGCATTTCAATAATTAATATCAGTTGCGCCTTTAACAAAATAGTTAATATTATCAATAATATTCATAAATTTCATGCCATCAATTTCAAGAAGTGGATTTGGTACGTAATCATTGAATAATGGTAGTTCTTCTTTTAAACCTTGATTGCCGACACCGAATTTTTGATTAGTTGCATATGTTCTAAAACCATTTATGTAATATTCAATATTTTTTTTATCATTTCTTAATAATGATTTTCCATTTCAATCTTTAATATCTTTAAATTTAAATTTTATATAATCAGTGGTTCCAGAAAAAGACCTTACAATTTTTGCATTTTTCCAATCTATATCTACATCCCCGACATTGACATTAAATTTATTCAAATATATTACTAAAAATCTTTTGAATCATTGACGATGTTGCTCATGTTCCTCATCATTTAGTCATGAACTAGCTTGAATGTATTTGTTTTTAAATAAATTTTGTGTAATTACATTTTCTCTTTTAGAATTTATTAAATATTTAGATTTCATTATTGAATAATTTAATTCTGTATCTTGAATTAATCTAAAAATAATAGTTTGCATATCTTCAAAATAAGGATCATTATTTCTGTTAAAGTCTTTTTTTCATTTATCGCCTAATATGCTATATCATTCGTCATTAACATCGCCTGCAGAATCTACTTCATCAAAACTATATTGGTTTAAAAAATTATTAATATCGCTTGGTTTATTGCTTTTTACAATATTAATATTGTCAAATTTTGATATTTCTTGTTTCCAAGAAGGTTTAATTGGAAAATTTAATTTATATTCAACATTTTTATTTGCATTTCTTAAATATAGCTTTTGGCCATTTACATATGCAGAGTCATAATATTGCTTTTTATTAGAATTATCATAGTAATAAAAAATCTTATACATGTTGTGTAATGCAGCAATCTGACCTATGCTTAGCCTATGCAAAAAAACTCTAGAAATTTTTGAAATATCTATATAAGCATTGCTACCCTCTATAATATAGTTATCTTTTTTAGTTTGACAACTACAAATTATTAAAGGCATAAAGCTAAGTGCGCTAGCAATTAAAATAGAATTAAAATAAAACTTTTTTTTCATAATATATAACAATTTTATCATTTTTTATTGTATAGTTGTTTAAAAATTATTGTATAATAAACGAAATAGAAAGGAATTTCATGTTTATAGGAACAAGTGCATTTAACGGAAATATAACTTTAGCAACATTTGTAAATCTAATAATCTATATTTTAATATTATTGGGCGTACCTTCATTAGTTTTGGGCGTAATTTCTATATTTAAATTAAAAATTACTGATAAGAAAAATATTTATATTTATGCATTTGCTACGGGAATGTTTCTAATGATTGGCACTGTAGGTTTCTTTAAAGAAAGTTTTGATTGATCTAATAGCTATTTGCATGGATTAAGAGTTTATTCTGAAACTAATATTCCTTGAATCCAAGCTGCAATAATTGGTTTATCAGCATTATTGGGATTAATTTTAGTTATTTTAGGAAGGTTCATTTTTGTAAAGTATTTAAAAACAGACGTTCATGCAGATCATAATAAACACAATCACTCGGACCACTTATTTTCAATAAAAGATTTCGACAATCCAAGAGCAGCTTGAGGCGCTATTTTAATGCTAATGAGTCATAGAATTATTGATGGACTATTTTTGGGATATAATGTTTATACATTAACATCAATTGGTGGAACATATAAAGCAAATATTCCTTTAATAATAACATTTAATATTCATATATTACTTGAAATTTTAGTTGTTTATTATCGTCAAATTCAATATGGAGAAAAGAAATCAAAAGCCATACTATACAACTTCTTAACATTTTTATTAATTATCCCATTTATGTTAATTGGCGGATTGCTTGGCCAATATATTGAACATAGTAAAGTGTTTTGAATAATCCCTTCGTTTTTGGCATTAGGTGGAGGCATTATTACATTTATGTCCATATTTGAATTAGTTCCAGAATTTATCCATGTTAGAAATCAATCTCCGAAAGTTTTATATACTTCATTTGCTTTATTTAGTTTAGGACTAGTATTAACTATAGTTATTTTATGTTTTCACACTCATACAGCAACGGCATTTTAAGGTGGTAAAAATGAAAAAAAACATTCTTATTTTAAGTTCAATGTTAGCATTATTTACAATGACATCTGCGATATCAATATCTTGTAAATTTAATAATTTTAATGAAGACAAGAAAAAATATATTCAAAAGCTTAATGTTGCAAATCCTTATTTAGAATATGGCAGTTCAATACCAAATTTTAAAAACCAAAATTTAAAAGAAATAAATTTAATGACAGGAGCCAAAGTTCTTAGAATTTATTCAAAAAATCAACCTAAAATAGACTTTAGGGATAATATAGTTTTGCGCCCGACTGAATTAAGTTATAAATTTGAATATGGTAATAGTATTCAAATAAATGATAAACTTTTCAATAGCGATGATAAACTAAATGTTGACTATCAAAACACTGAATTGAATAAGCAAGATCCCAACAAATATTACCCCAGCAAAGACAAGGGCAATGGTTTTAATAATCCATATTTGTTCGTTCCTTCAAAAAATTCAATGTCTATAAATAGCAAACAATTCATTGAATCTCTAAGAAAAGCAAAAAATATTTCAATCAGTATAAATCAAAGAAAAAATTATTGAATTAATTGGCAAGGAATTAGAAATATAAACAATAAAGTTCATTGAGTAAATGTAAAAGATTTCAAATTAGGTCTTTTAAGAATGCTACTTTTAAATAAAAATTTTAGAAGATCATGAGCATTAAAAAATAATATAACACTTAACAAAGATAAAGAACAAGAATTTTTAAAGCAAAATCAATTGAATAATTTTGATTTATTTGAATATTTAAAAAGTTACAACGTTGATGTTTATAAATTACTAGACTTTAACGACAAAAATTTAAGTATTTGTAGTGCTGATAATATTGAACATGATTGAGTTGATTTATTTAACAATTTGTTTATACATTCAAACTACATTGATGCAATGCCTTATGAAATCATTAATGAAAAATATAAAGATTTTTTAACAAACCTTGACTGATTTTATGAATATGATAAAACTTTTAAAGATAGATATTATGCATCTTATTATTTTATTAATGAAGTAAATGTAGATGAAATAAAATTATTAAAGAATTTCTTTTACGATAAAAATAAAAAATCAATTTCAAAAATTGATTTTCAATTTAATACATTGCCAATATCAAAAAATACTTTTGGTATGCAAATGTATCATGCATTTTTGCAAAATATTGTAACTACATTGAATTTTGACGATCTTGACATAAATCAACAACAAGAAATTTTGCATAAATATAATGATTTTAATATAAGCTATACTCGTAATGTTTCTAAAAATAAGTTGAGTAATAATATTACCATTAATTGAATGCCAACTGCAAATAAAAAATTTTTTAATGATAGTTTTTCAATGCTAGCATATGGTTTAAAAGCAAACCAATTAAATAAAAATACGAATATAAATAAGATATTAAAATCTAAAAATATTGCTTTTTTATTATTGATTCACCAATTGATTAATCAATATGGAATGTTGGCTAACCAAGGTGATATTTGAACATCTCAAGCGCCAAGCGATTTAGATATTTCAAGCTTTGATAGTGGAATTAATTATCATGTTTTAAAAGATTCTATGGTAAATATTTTTAAGCCATTGATTCCAAAAAGTGTTCATGAAAATAGTCTTGACTTTATTGACAATAGTTATTATCTTGCAAACAAAAAAATATTAAACGATCTTCAATCAAGCAATCTTGATTACAAATTAAAATCAGCTTATTTTCAAGAAATATCTAAACAACTAAATGATATAATCAAAAAGTTTTATGAACAATATCCAGATGCTGCTGATATTGAATTTGATATTCCACTAAATTTTTTGAATTTGCAATTTAATAACCAAAGGCAAAATGTTTTAGAACATATCAAAACAATATTTAAAACAGTAAATAAACATTTAAAGCCAAATTTTGTAGTTATTGATGATTTAGCAAAATATGACTTGTATTTTAATCAAGATGCCTCAATATATTGCAATAATAGCTTTGAACTTTTAAAATCAAATACTAAAGAATTTATAGCAACAGCTATTGCTAAAAACTATAAATTGTTTTTAATCTTTAATAAAATTTCTAGCTTAACTAAAAGTAATAGTTTTATTCTAGAAAATACCAAAAAAATATTAAATGAATTAAATAAATTAAAACTAATTACAAATAATGAAATTTTTAACAAAAATTTAGAAGATTACAACAAAAATTTCTTTATAATAAAATCAATTATATTAAAATACTTAGAAAATATCTCTTACCAAGACCAATTAAATATAATTAATGATATTAACAGTTTACTTTCTTATACCTTTTCATTTGAAAATATCATTAAAACTGTTGGTTTTTCAAAAGTAATATACCAAAAATTTATTAATAAACCAATTAGTTATGACGGGTTGTCTTACTTGCAAGATATTGTAATAGAATAGGAAAAACATATGAAAAAAATAATATTATCTATAGGGGCAGTTCTAGTTTTAGCTTCGCCAATAATTTCGGCATCTTGTGTTTCAACAGATGAAAATACAGCAAAAGCAAATGAAATTTACACTAATAAAAGTGGAATTTTTAATTCTTCTCAATTAGAAGCAATCAAAAATGATTTTGTTTTCGAACTAACTGAACAGAGCAAAATACTAAAAAATAATTACGGCAATAAGGCATTGGCAGATGAACTAAAAAAGATTTGTAAAGATTATGAATTGCAAATTAATCTTAGCCCTTCTGAAAATAATAAATTAGCAGGTTTGAGGTTAATTAATAATGCAAACTTTTTAAAATTGTTTAAAGTGGTTAAACCAAATTTAGGCGTAAATCACCAATTGATAATTAATTTTAAAATTGATAATAATAACAATATTTCATTAATCTATGACATATATTGCAAAGATGTAAAAACATATGATGCCAAAGATCAAGAAATAAAATTAGATTTAGAATAATGAATAAAAAGATTACACTATTTTGTTTACCAATAGTTTTAATAATTCCAACAATTGCAGCAGTTTCATGCCAAAAATCCTCTAATTTAAAAACCAAAAATGATTTATTAAAAACCAAGATTATTGAAGGAATTAATTGCCCATGCCATACTAAATATAATGTTTTATCTAACAACAATCAAAACATGTCTAGTACTATGCTTGCAGCAATTTATGATAGTTTTAATTTTGAATCCAAAATACCGCTTAATCAAGAGAATAAGAAATTTTTATTCAAAATCATTGATAAACTCAATGATAAATACAAAAAAGATGATCAAAAGTCAAAGATATTCAGTGATGAGTTATTTTTAAAATATTTTAAAATTTCATTGCCTGATTCGAAATACTTATTAAATCATACATTAAAATTAGAACTTTGACATGGTGATACAAATTTAAAATCAAATACTATATTTATAAAATATAGTATAATATGTAAATTAAGAAGTAACCAATTTTTACAAGTTATTGAAGATGAACGATATGTTTATATTCAGGGGGAATAATATGAGAAATAAAATTCGCTTATTAATACTAAGTGCCGTTGCAACTTCAGTTGTTGCAATGCCATTAGTTGCAGCAGGATGCAAAACAACAGATAATAGTCAAGATTCTACGACCACAGGTGAAGATTCGACCGGGCAATCTCAATCTGGCGACATTGTAGATCCTAATAAGAGAGCAAAAGGTCAATTAGGCCAAAGCCAATTGTCATATATTAGAGACCAATTTGGTTTTACTCTAACTAATGAAGGTAAAGAAATATTAAATGACCCTGCACGTGGAACAAAAGAATTACAAAGAATTTTAAAAGAAATAATCAATAAGTATAAATCTATTGATGAACAAATTGAAAACAACATAAGAAATAAACAAACTAGTGGAATAAATTCGCAAGTTTATAAAGCATATAAAAATGTACTGAATGATGCAGATTTTGTAAAATATTTTAAGGTTACATTGCCTAAGATACTTACTCCGTTTGGCCACCCCATTTCAATACAATTAAAATCAGAGGGAAGATTAAGGGATTTGCCGGTAATTTCTTATAGTGTAATATGCCCTGATAAATCAAATAATGGAATTTTTAGTAGTGACGGTGATAGCGAAGTACCACTTGAAATTGATTAATATAAAATAGTGAAAAATTTTTAATTGAAGAAATAGCCTAAATTAGACTATTTTTTTTAATTATTTAGGTTTATGAAAATAATTTGTTTTAATAAAACTACTTAAATTTATTGAACATTTTGGTAAAATAATCGTGATTTATAACAAATACAAGTAGATAGCACAATTTAAGAATATAAAATTAAAAAAATATTACACACTTCATAGGAGAAAAATGAGAAAAAAATTACTTTATATATTACCGTTATCTTCAACTATTTTAATAACCCCATTAGTTGCAGCTTCTTGTTATAAAAAGCCTAAGCAACCTAAACAAAATATAGAAACCACACAAACTAAAGATGAAAATGCACAAAAAACTGAAGAATTATTAAAAAAATTTAATGATGCAAAAACTGATCTTTTTAGTTATTTAAAAGATAATTTTTTGGTAGAAGGAGCTGAACAATTTAACGCCTTAAAAGAAGTTCAAGATGCCAAGAAATTATTGGAATCTTTTAATAAAGAATCGCTTGAATCTTCAATAGAAAGTTTAAACGATAAAATACAAAAAATAAACGTTGCTAAACAAAAAATACTTAAAATTCAACCACTTTTAAAAGACTTAACAAAAATTGATAATTTAGTAAACGAATTAAATAATCTTGAAAATAAAATTAAATTAGATGCAGACAATTCTAAAATAGATAAATTAATAAGAAACGAATTAAAATCAATTGCTGATAATTTATCTTTAACTTTAAAGGCAATTAATCTAGAAGCATTATTGAATAATATTAATAGCAAAGATATTGCCAGTTATTTAAATAAATTGCAAGAAATTAAGCAAATAACCTCGCTTAAAATTCAAAAAACTAAATTTATTAATTTGGCATTGCAACAAAAATTCCAAGACCAAGTAATTGAAAATATTATCGATAAAATTGCAAAAAACAATTTAAAAGAAAAATATATACCTTTAATAAATCAATATCAATATTTTAAGGGACAAATTATTGAAGAAATTAACAAATGACATGCAAATGATAATTTAACACAATCTTTAAATGAACAAATTGATTCTATAAGTCAAAAGTTAGCATTAAACGAGTCTATTTGAGAGTTTGTAGAAACTTTGACTGATGCAGAAATTAATTCAAATAAAATATTTCAAAAACCAGATGGCCAAGATTTTATTGAAAAATTTATAAACCCATATATTAATAAATTAGTTAATAACGAAAAAGACAGTTCATATACAAATTTCAAACAAGTTGAGCATGATAAAAGAGAATTTAACGAAATTTATCACAAAAAAATAAATTCACTAATCAAATAAATTAATTTAACTTGTATACAAAGAAACAAAATAATATTTAATTTTTATTTTTAAAATTATTAATCAGATATATTTTAAATTTGTTTTGCATTGTTAAAAAATAATATAAAATAATGTTATGACATTAAAACAAAAAAATTTTAGAAATCAAAAGAAATCAATATCATATTGAAAGAATGCTTGAAATAAAGCAACGATTAGTTATTTTTTTGTTTCATTAGTGATTTATATTGCATTAATTTTTATAGTTAGATATTCAAAAAAATCTATTGATGGTCAATACGTTCATTCTTGGCAAAATTCATTGACTGTATCAATGATTTTTGCAATTACTATAAATTTTATAATTGTTGTATATAGAAAAGGAATGGGGAAATGAATTGTCAATCCTATTGCTAATTTAATTAGAAATAGAATCATAATGCGTCGCGCAAAAGACAAATTTTATTCAGGAATGACAATTCATCAAAAGGATATTATTATTGCTAAAGAACGTCAAGAATTTGAACGTGAAAGACTCAAAGCTGAAAAGCAAAGAAACTATCAATCAATTAATAATTTATCATTTCTTTTATTAATTTTATATGGATTAATTATATTGATTATATTGATTCCATTTTTGGCATTAAGAATAGTTTGATAATAAAAGAGGTTAATATGAAATATTTAATTGGTAATTTAAAAATGAATCTATCTTATTTAGAAAGTCAGAATTATTTAAATGAACTACAATCATTAAATAAAATTAAAAATTTTAAAAACGTAATGGTTGGAGCAGCTTTGTCATTCGATGCAATGTCTCTTTCTTTACAATATAATAAAAGAAATTTCTTGTTTGGAGTTCAAAATATTTTTTATAAAGAAAAAGGTGCATACACTGGGGAAGTTTCATTTAGATCAGCAGTTGAATTGAACATTGACTTTGTTTTAATAGGACATAGTGAACGTAGAAAATTATTTAATGAAACTGATCAATTGATTAATTTAAAAATTAAACAAATTGAAAAAACTAGCATTATTCCTATTTTGTGTATAGGGGAAGATCAAGAAAATTGTAGCGATAAAGTCTTTGAGGATATTATAAAAAACCAAATATTAAAGGCTTTAGAAGATGTTGATGTTTATAATCGTTTAATTATTTCATACGAACCTACTTATTGCATTGGAAATGGAAAAATTCCTCAAAATAACCATATCGAAAAAGCAATATCTGTAATTAAAAAAATTACTAATAATCAAGTTCCAGTATTGTATGGTGGTTCAGTTTCACAAAAAAATATTGAAAAACTGCTTGAAATTAAGGATTTGGATGGCTTTTTAGTTGGCGGAGCAGCATTAGATGCTCAAGGTTTTTTAGAAATGGGTTCGATAATAGAAAAAAGCAACTAGAAGTAAAAAAAACAAGACTCACATCAAAATAAAACGAGTCTTGTTTTTTTACAAACATCCCACATTGTTGGGATGTTTTTGAATCTTTTTTAATAAATTTATTATTTTACCGTTAAATAAATGTAAAAATTTCAATCCTTAATTCATCGAGCGTTAAAATTTTTGTTTTTTAAATAAGATATATACAACATCTTATATTAAACAACATTTATTTTAAAATTAAAATAATATAATTTAGAAATGGAAAATAAAGAATTAATTACAAAAACTTTGGCATATGAGTCTTTAAAGAATAAGCTATTAGACACAACATTAAGAAATATATTGATAAATTATAAAAAAAATAAATCATCAACTATAACAATTGAAAAGGAAGACATAAAATCAATTTTAGATAAAATTGAAAATAGAAGTGAATTTAAATTTATTGGTTCTCAAGATTCTGATGATGACATTGAAGTTGAAAGCAATGAATTTTTGTCCTCTGCTTCTCAAAAAGAATTATTAGCAATATTGTCGTTATTGCAAAGAAAGCAAAAGACTTTATTAGAAGAACAAGGAATTAATATTCTATATTTGGCTTTTGGCGGGCTTCAATGAAAGGATAAAACAGAAAAAAACGTTTATAGCCCACTTTTGTTTTTACCTGTTTCAATTGAAAGCGAAAATGGATTGCAAAATAAAAAAATAATTATTCAAAGCAATGACTTTGTTGTAAATAATTCATTGATAAAAAAATTGAATGATGATTTTGGACTTGATATTAAATTTGAAGCATTTGATAATGCTGAAGGTTCTCTATATGACAGATATTCACAATACATTGAGTTTATAAATCAAAAAATAAATTCGTTCAATGATTCTATAGAACAAAATTGAAAAATAGTTGATGAAGTTTCATTGTCCGCTTTTAGGTTCTCTTCTATGGACATTTATTTAGATGTTGATAAAAACAAAGATAATATCATTAATTCAGAAATTATGAATGCAATGACAGGGATTAACAATGTTTTTAGTTCTGAATATTTGTATTCTGAAGAAGAAGTTGATAATATAGTTTCTCCTAAAGGCTATTATCACTGCCTAATGACTAATTCTTCGCAAGAAGCAGCTATTCAATCAGCAATTAAAGGAAACAGTTTTATTATTCAAGGTCCTCCAGGAACTGGAAAATCTCAAACTATAGCAAATATAATAAGTGAATTAATTGCAAGAAATAAAAAGGTTCTATTTGTTGCTGAAAAAAAGGCTGCTTTGGATGTTGTTTATAAATCAATCCAAAATTTAGGATTTGCTAATTTTATTTTACTTATTCATAGCAATAACAGCAATAAAAAAGATTTTTCTAATGATTTGTATGAAACATTGCAAGACGGTCAAAAATTTAAAAAAGTAAGTGATGAAGTTATTGCTAATAATGATTACTTATATAGTGATTCATTAGAAAAAATGAATGATTTTGTTAGAAAAATATTATCAAATAGAAAACCACTAGGTCGCTCATTATATTTAATGATTGGTGATTACCAAAAATTACTTGCCAATACAAAAGGTATAAATTTTGATATTAAAGATTTTGAAAAAATGGATAATGAACAGTTTGTTGAAATTCAAAGTAGTTTAAATAAGTTTAATTTAAACTATAAAAATATAAATTTTAACGCTAAGGAAAGTTTATGATACGGGCTTTCGATTTTGGATGTAAAGCTTCAAGATTTAGAAAACATTAAAGAGATTTCTAGCCATTTAATTAATGAAATTCAAAGCCTAATCAATTTCTTAGATCTTGAAATTCCAAACAATTATCAACCATATATTAAAAATAGCAATTATTCATTATTTAATTCATTTTTTAAAATTTTTTCAAATATACAAGATATAGACATAAATCCAAAATATTTAGAGATTTTTTCGTATTATGAAACAAATGCAACACAAACCCTAAATGAAATACTATTGCAAAAAGAAAAAATTCAACCTGATATTGATTGAATTCTTTCAAGATATAATCAAAATATTTTTAATAGTGAAATTTATAAGAATTTAGATTTTGTGAAATCTCGAAATAATATTTTTAAGCGTATTTTTTCAAAGAGATATAGAACAATAAAAAAAGAATTAAAAATTAATTTTATATCTTCTAATTTAAATTACAAAAACTTGTTAAAAGATTTAGTGGCATTAAATAACATTCAACTTGCTAAAAATGCAATTACGCTTTTAACAAATAAAATTCCTTTTTCATTTAAAGAAAACTATAATGAAATGGATCTTAATAGTTTAAGGCAACAACTAAATATATTTTCTAAATACGAAATTATTAATAATCAATTAAGTGAATTAAAATTTGACCAAGATTTAAAAATTAGCTTTTTTAACTTTTTATTAAGCCATATTCAATTAACAAATAATTACATAAATTCATATAAAAATTTAATGACTTTTGAAGATAAATTCAATGACTACTTTAATAATAAATATGTAGATTATTCAAATTCAAATTATAAAGTTAATTATTTTATAAAAAAACTAAATTTTTTAATTGATTCTGATGAATATCCCGAAGCATATTGTAGTTATATAAAATCAAGACAAGAATTAAAAGACAATCCATTTACTAATGATTTTGTGGATGCTATTGAATTGCTAGATATTGATTGTTTAAAACAAAATAGTATTGAAAATATTTTTAATAAAAGATTTTATCAACTTTTAATTGATTACTATTTATCAATTGATTTAGCAGATTGAAACGATAGAGAATATGAAAAAATTATCAATGTTTTTAAAAACTCTTGTTTAAAGCTAAATGAAATTGCTAAATTCAAAATAATTGAAAATTTATCAAACAATTTGCCTACGTTAAATTCGACAATATACAATGATGAACTAGAAATTTTAAAGAAAGAATATTCAAAAGTTAGAAATAAAAAACCAATTAGAAAACTATTTAAAGAAATTCCAAATTTAATTCAAAATATTAAGCCTTGTTTTATGATGTCTCCTTCTTCGTTAAGTACATATTTAGCGGATAGTAGCATTACATTTGATAGTGTAATTTTTGATGAGGCTTCTCAATTAACGACAGAAAACGCCTTAATATCTATGATTAAGGCTAAACAAATTATTATTGCTGGTGATATAAATCAATTGCCACCAACTAATTTCTTTAAAACTATGTCTAGCGAGCAAGAACCAAACGAAGACGAAGAAATAGTCAACGAAGAAAATGATTATGATTCACTTCTTGAAAGAATGCAAAGCTCATTTAGACAAGTTACATTAAAATGACACTATCGTTCAAAATTTGAAGAATTAATTTTGCCTTCAAATAAGTTCGTTTATGATAATAAATTAATTACTTTTCCAACATATCAAAAAACCGCCAAGAAAGACGGGGAATTGCTTCCTTTTGAAGGCGTTTCATTTATTAAGGTTAATGGAATTTATGAAGATCAAACAAACGAAATTGAAGCAAATAGAATCATTGAATTAATAAAGCAATTAAAAGATTATTATAGCAATACAAAAACATTTGGGGTTGTAACGTTTAATTTAAAACAAGCTAACTTAATTGATCACAAATTATTCTTATTTATGAATGAAAATCCTGAATATATGGATTTAGACACAGAAAATAAAATTTTTGTTAAGAACATTGAAAGTGTTCAAGGTGATGAAAGAGACATCATTATTTTAGGAATTACAAATAGTTGGGATAAAAACGGAAGATTGTCAAGATTCTTTGGACCATTAAATAATGTTGGCGGTGAAAAGAGACTAAACGTCGCAATAAGTAGAGCCAAAGAAGCAACTATTGTTGTATCTTCAATATCATATTCTGATTTAAAAGTAGACGATTTAAAAAATGAAGGACTAAGATTTTTAAAGCAATATTTACAATTTGCAGAATTTGGTTACGACAGCAAATCAGATGATATATTACAAGATGACACTAAAACATTTGATAGTGAGTTTGAAATCCAAGTTTATGATGAACTTAAGAAGCTTGGATATAAAGTAAATACTCAAGTGGGATGCTCCAAATTTAAAATAGATTTAGCAATTGTTGATGATAAAAATCCATCGAAATATATTTTAGGTATTGAATGCGATGGCGCCACATATCATTCATCAAAAAGCGCTCGTGATAGAGATGCGATTAGACAAATGCTACTTGAGTCAAGAGGTTGAATAATTCACAGAATTTGATCTTTAAATTGATTCAAAAACAAAAGAAGAGAATTAGAAAAAATAGTTGATAAAGTAAATCAAATTAAACAAAAAAAATTTGTTGTAAAGCAAAATGAATATAAAACGATTGAAAATAGTCAATTTGAAATTATTGAAAAAAGAGATAATTTTAATTTTGAAGAATGACTTCCGTTTAATTACTCATATCGTAAGACACTAAATTTTATAGAAAAGTCAAACAAAAGAAATCCTTTGTTAAATGGCTATGAAATTGTTAAACAAATGTTTAATTATGGCCATACTTATAGAGAAAAAGAAATCAATAAAATGATAAAAGATATATTCATGAACCTACCTTTAAATAAAAACGAATATACTTATAAATTTCTTTGTGAAAATTCTATAAATTATTTTGTTAATAATAAAATGTTAGAAAAATTAATAAATCCTGATGGTGAAATCTTTTATCATGACGTTTCAAAGCTAAATACTTTTAGAATGCCAAAGGATTGTGACAATAGAAAAATATCAGAAATAAGTTCGTTGGAAATGTTTGATTTAATAAAACAAGTTTTAAACAATTCAAAAAGTTCTATTTTAAAAAACAATTTAACTAATACTATTTTAAAAACATTACTAATAGCAAGAACAGAAAATAATATTTCAAAATTAAATGATCTATATGGATATTTAAATAATTTAGGGTTAATTAAAGTTATTTCAAACGGCGATATTGAATATATTGACTTGAACAACAAAGATTAAATTAAAATAATATATTTTGTTAAAAAATAGCAAGTGTTACAAACTTGCTATTTTTGTTTAACATTATTTTTTGCTAGCAATGAAGTAATTCTTTGCAATTTCAATATCATTTGTTGAAATTTGATTTTCACTATTATTATTTATATGTCTAATGCATTGCAAAAATTCAATGTAAAGTTCTTGATATTTCGAAATAAAATAATCAATATCAAATAAATAAATTATGTTGTTTTCTTGCAGGTTATTATTTGAGTCAAATTGATTTTTATTTATAAAAATTAAGCCGTGATATTCAATGTTATTTCAAACGACATTGGCAATATAAATTCCTGCTTTTAATTGATTTAAATGTTCTGGATATTTGAAATTAAATTTTTGAGAATTTACAATTATTGAATATTTGTTTATTAGTAATTTGTTCAAGCCATTTATGTTTCCTTCTTCAATAAATTCATTGATTATTGTTGAAGAAATTTTTTGTTTATTTACCTTTAATTCATTGGCAACATATACATTGAAATATTTTTTTAATTTATCAATGTTACCCTCTCTATTGAACCCAAATCTAAAATCTTGACCGCAAACAACATTTTTAACGTTGTTTATTTTTAATCCTTGAATAAAATCGCTATAACTACAATTCAATATCGTTTGGTTTACATCAACTAAAAAAACATAATCAAATCCCAACATTGCTAATGTATATAATCTAGTTTTTGGTTGCATTGCTTTTTTTGTTAATACCTGAGAATTTTTAACTGGATTTTTAAACATCATTATTGCTAATTTTTGATCTGGATAACTTTGCTTTAAATCTTTTGCTATTTTAAATAATTCATTGTGCCCTAAATGTAATGTTTCAAACGAACCTAAACAAATTGTTAAAGGTTCATTTATGTTTAATTTTTCTTTAAAATCTCAATCAAAAACTTGCATTATTTATCTCCATTATAAATTTTATTCATAATAATTGCGCCGCAGCAAGCAACATTGAGACTTTCAAATTCAATAGGAATATAAACATTAAAATCACTTAAGTCAATAATTTTTTTGTCTATACCATTTCCTTCATTTCCCAAAACAATAACAATTTTTTTATTTCTAAAATCAATGTCATTGAGCTTAATTGAATTTTTATTTAATGTTGTACTATAAACTAAAAAATCATCTTTTTTAAAGGCTGACAGTTCTTTGCTTAAATCATTTGTCTTAATAATGTTTAGTGAAAACATTGCTCCTTGTGATGAACGAATTATCTTTTCATTGTATATATCTATATTTTCAACTATAACACTATCAAAGCCAAAAGATTTAGCAAGTCGAAAAATAGTACCAATATTTCCGGGATCTTGTAATTTATTAAGGGCTATTATTTTATTTGCTTTAATATTTAAATTTTGTATTTTACAAATTGCAATGATATTTTGAGGTGTTTGCGTTGTTGATAATGTTTTAATAATTGCTCTAGTTACTTGAGTTGAGTTTTTATAAGTTAGTATGTCATTGAATTCTAAAATGTCAATAACTATATTTGCTTCGATTGCTTCTTTTACTAAATGATAACCTTCAACAATAAACAATTGTTGTTCTTGTCTGCCTTTGGGGGTAAGTAATTTTTTATATTTTAGAATTTTCGGATCTTGTGTACTTGTAATTGCCATGTGTTTTTTTCCTAATATAAGTATTTTAAAATAAAATAAATAAAAATCAACCATAAGGTTGAAATTTATTAGTCAAAAAATCCTTTATCTCTTAATTTTCAATATGGACCATCTTCAGTAACTGGCAAGCAAATTTCTTTTGCAGCATCTTTAGTAACATCTTCTCCGTTGCCCATAGCAATACCTAATCCCACTTTTTCAAGCATTTCAATATCATTTTCAGAATCACCAAATGCTACCATTTCATCAAGAGAAATATTTAATAAATCTCCTAGTATTTTTAAACCTACAGCCTTAGTTATTCCTTTAGCAGAGATGAATATGCCACCATTTCATTGAGCTAGAATTCATAAATCAAGATTTTTTTCTTTGAAGAATTTTTCTAAATCAGCTGCTACTATAGATGGTGTTGGAGTTGAAATAGTAATTAAATAATTTTTATCATGTTGCGATTCGAATTCTTTTTCTGGGATAAATTTGTCTTTATATGGTCTATAAAATCAATGATCTATATTAAATAATTCATTGTAATATCCCCATTTGTTTCCAACAAAAGAAAAAGATAATTTATGTTCGCTTGCATATTTTCTAAATTCAATAAAATCTTTGTAATTAATAGTTTTTTCAAAAATATATTCTTTTGTTCTTAGATCAAGAATAAAAGTTCCATTTGCACCTACAAAATAATCAACATAAGGGTTATCAATTTGGGCGCCTACTGTAAAAATATCACGACCAGAACACAACACATTTACATAGCCTTGTTCTTTTAATTTCTCAAACATTTCTTGCATTCTTGGTGTTAATTGAGTAACACCAAATGGCAACAATGTTCCATCAATATCAAATACTATCATTTTGTATTTTGTCATGTTTACTCCTAGCTAGAAATTAACATTGTAAGGCGTTTAAAAAATCGCTTGAAAATAGTTACATTTCCAAATTCTGATTTTCCTCATCCTACTATGTTATTCAAGTAAATAAAAATAATGTTTCCGCAAAAATTTTTCAATGATTCAAAGTAGCAACTATTTGAATTTTGGTTTGCTAATATTTGAATATCATTTTTGGTTAGCTTAAATAATTTTACATTAAAAAGTTCGTTTAAGTTTGTAATTTTTTCAAATTCTTCTTGACCATTTAAACATATATTGCCAATTTTAATTCGCTTTAAAACAACTACTACTGCATCTGTGTTACATATATTAGCTAAATCATGAATCAATGATCTAATATATGTGCCTTTTGAAACATTGACCTTAATGATGATTGATTGATTCACTTCATTAAATTCAATTAATTCTAAATTATTTATTTTTATATCATTGGCTTTTAAACTAAATTCTTTATTATCTCTAGCAAGTTTGTATGCTCTTGTTCCATTAATTTTTTTTGCACTATAAATTGGAGGTACTTGTTTTGTTTGTTTTTTTAATATTTCTAGTGCTTGTATAATCTGAAATTTAGTTATCATTTGAAAATTTTGTATTTTAGTTACATATGTTCCTAAATCAAAACTATCTGAAGAGTAATGGAATTTTGCTTCCACATAGTATTCCTTGTTTTGATTTTCAATTAAAGACAAGCCCTTTGTATCTTCATCTGTTGCTACGATTAAAAGACCTTCAGCCTCGGGATCTAACGTTCCACAATGTCCAATTTTATTGATATTATTATTTTTTGCAAATTTTTTTATTGCAAAAAAACTTGATTGGCCTCTTTTTTTATATAACTTATAAAACATAATTTTGTCCTTGCCATGTAATCATACATTAAAAATATTAATTTATTATCTTTAAAAATTAAAGTTAATAAAAAAATCATATAGTAATAGTAAAAAATAATATTTCAACATTTATTTTAAGATATTATGAATAATTAAAATTTTAAATTTGAATAAAAATGTAAAATTTTTTAAAATTTCCTTATATAATAATAAAGCATTTACAAAAGCCGTTTTAGCTCAGTTGGCAGAGCAACTGACTTGTAATCAGTAGGTCGTAGGTTCAAGTCCTATAAACGGCACCATATGCGCGAGTGGTGAAATTGGCAGACACGTTAGTTTTAGGCACTAATGCTTTGCGGCGTGAGGGTTCAAGTCCCTCCTCGCGTACCATATCATCAAGTTGTAACAAAAAAAGTAGCAAACGCTACTTTTTATTTGTTTAATTTTAAAAAAATGTTTTAGTTATGTTATAATAAATAACGCAAAAACACGCATCCTTAGCTCAGTTGGCAGAGCAAGGGACTCTTAATCCCTGGGTCGTGGGTTCGAGCCCCACAGGATGTACCATATTAAAAAACTAGCTTAAAATGCTAGTTTTTTAAATATTTTTATAGGCTAAAAAAACACATTATAATATTTGCTAAATCAAAAAATAACGTAACATTTTTTGTAATTTATTATTTTTTTGTTTCTTTTAAAAACATTATCTTTAAATAAAAAATAACCAAACGGTTATTTATTTTTCTTTTTTAAAGAAAAAACCAGTCATTTGAACTTGAGGCTTTATTCGTGTGATAAATTTTTAAATTATTAATTTAAGAAAAAGGGAAAAGAAATATAAAAAATGAAAAAACATACAAAAATTTTATTAGCCTTAGGTAGTGTTGCAACCTCGGTTTTTGCAATACCATTAGTGGCAGCAGGTTGCGTAAAAACAAAAAAACCTGAAGTTAAACCAGAAGAACCTAAGAAACCAGAAGGCGAAAACCCAGGAACAACACCTGAAGTTAAACCAGAAGATCCAAGTCATGAAGAAGAAACAAATAAAAATGATGCTGATAAATATGGTGAAGAATCAATTTCAAAAATAACATGAAATGCTGAAAATCTAGAATTTATTAAAAAGGTTTTAAATAATCTAGACAAATACAAAATTCTTTTTGAAAGAAATAACAAAAATATCATGGCTTTTGAAGGGGCATATGATTTTAAAAATCAAGAATTTGCTATTGCTAAATGAAATTCTAAATCAGGCGTATCTGTTCAATTGGTAAATCCTGAAGAACCTCTTAGAAGTGGAGACAAGTTAAACTCTAAATTGTTATTAACAAAAGATGAAAAAGGAAACTTTATTTTGAAATATAAGGTTGCAATTTTTAAACAAAATGGTAAACATATTATTTCAAACAAGGTTTATGAAAGCAATTTGGGAAACTTAGATTCTGGATTAGATCAAGTTTCAGAAGAAGATTTTAAAGAAGTTTCAAAAAATCTAGTCTTTGACTATCCTAACAAACAAGAAACATACATAAAAGACGCGGACACATCAAAAGTATTTTTAAAAACTATTAAAGAAAACTTTTCAATTGTTAAAGATTCATTAAAGATTACTAAAAATACAGGAGAAGATGGAACATATGACTTGTCAATTCTTTACTATTTATCATATAAAAATAAACAAATCTCAAGTCAAAAATATATTTATGAAATCAAAGGTTTTAAATTAACTCCAGAATTGCAAGAAAAAATAGATAAGGCAAGAAAAGAACTAAAAGATCAAATTGAAAAAACAAATGTTTTAGTTGCAAATGCCAAGTCATATCAAGATATTTTAAAAAATAAACAAATAAACAATTTTGATAAAAAGCCAAATTTTGCAGTTCAAGGCTACGACCAAGCCTCATATTCAGTAGCATTAAGTAATTTAAAAGTTGAAGATAAAAAAATAACATTGACTTTAACCTTGTCAAGCCTTTTAAATAAAGAAATAAGTGAATCTAAAACTATTGAAGTTAAATTAGATAAATTTGCAAACGGTTTAGATAATATTGCATTGCTATCATCTGAAAAACAAGATGAACTTTTAAACAAAGCTTTAGAAACGTCAATTTATCCATTTTATAGTAAAGACAAATATTACATTTCAAAGAAATCTATTGACAAATTAGAAAATAAATCATACTGAATTAATAATAAAAACAGTGAAATTAATTACACATTAGGCGAATTAAAATTTGAAGGCGATAAGTGTTTGATTAATCTTACTGTTTCATTTAAAGATTATGAAAATAGTATTAAGAAATCAAAATTTGTTGAAATTGATTTAAGCAAATTGGGTGTTGATGAATATAATAAGATTAGAAAACAAAATAATGAAACTGAAATAGAAGACCAACAAGCCCCAACATCAACTATTGAAGACCAAGATGTAAAAGAATTAAATAAAGATGCATTCTTAAAATATTTCGAAGAACAAAAGGCTACATGAGAATCATTAGATCCAGAAAACAGTATAACATTAGCAAATCAAAATTTATCAGAAAAGCAAGCTCAACTAACTCAAATTAACGGTGAATTAGACGAATTAAAATCATCTATTAGTGAATTAAAAGATTCATTGGAAGAAGTTGATGATCAATTAAAGAAATTGCAAAATGAAGATACTTCTTCAATGAGTCAAGAACAAAAGCAACTTCATCAACAAAAAATTAGCGAATCACAAAGCAAAAAAAATGAAATTGAAGTTAAAGTTAATGAAGCACAAACAAAATATGACCAAAAGCAAAAAGAACTTCAACCTAAAATTGATAAATTAAATAAAGAAATAGATGAACTTAATAATAATATAAGTAAATTAAATAAAGAATTAACTTCAAACTTCTATGGAGTAGAAGAAATTATTAAGCCTTTAACAAGTTTTAATTTAAACCCAATTAAAATAGTTGAAATTTTAAGCAAAGACATTGAAAAAGAAATGATTGAAAAAGGTGATAATTACATTTCAGTTCAAAATTTTGATTATGATAAAACAACATTAAAATTAAAACATTCAATGTTTGCGTTTAATAAGTATATAAAAAATATGGTTGATGTACAAAATGTTTATATCTTTTCATTCCCTGAAATAGAAAATAACAAAGTAAAATCAATTAGAGTTTCTGTAGTTTCTCTTCAAGATTTTCAAAGTAATGATTTTAGCAACATGTCATCTAAACGTGTCAATGTTAATGAAAAGGTAAATGAAGATAAAGACTTTATGCAAAAAATAGTTTTAAAAGAACATTTTAAAAAATTAGTAACTGTAAAATACATTGGCGATAAAAAAACAATTGATGAAGCAATTAAAGATGGTATTTCTAAATTCGAATACAAATTGCCAGAAGGATTAACATTTGAAAAAATCTCAGTTGAAAAATATAAGAAATATATAAAATGTACAATCACTGCTAAATGGAATGGAATAGAAGTTGAATTTATAAAATTTATAAAAAATTAGTTTAAAAAAATAAATTAAACAAAAAAAGCGAAAAATCGCTTTTTTTTCGTGTTTTTTTGCACTAAATTATTACTTTTTTTAATGTTTCATTATAATTTATTAATTAGTCTTGAAAGTGGCAATAAAAAACATTTAAAAAGAAGGAGAAATTATGTTGAAGCTTATTAAATTTTTACCATGAAAAATTAAAATATTGTTTATTGTAGGAAGCTTTATTTCTTTAATTTCAGTTATATTTGAGTTGATTACTCCTACATTGATTTCTCAATTCATTAGATTGCTTTTTATTGAAAATAAAAATAGCCAAGTAGATTTAAGTTTTTTTAATGGATTAATAAACTTTACATTTAATAATGCTATTAATGCTCGCAATTATATGATTTATTCTATAATAGTTTTAACTATAATTTCAATGTCTTTAACATTTGGCTGCACTAGTTTAATTGTATATGCTGCAGAAAGAAGTAGTAGATATATTAGAGAAAACTTTATTAGAAAATTAAATACATTAAGTTTGAAAAATATATCTGATTTGAAACCCGAATCATTAATTACTAGGGTGAGTGATGATATTGCGGTTTTCTGAGAATTTTTAATAAGTGCCACAAATGTCTTAACAAGGGCTATTTCAATGATAATTGGTGGGTGTATTTTAGCCGTCATGAATAACGTAAAAATGGCAATAGGATTAATTTTGTTAGTTCCGATAATTTTAACAATAGTTTCTATTATGGCCAAAAAAGCAAGTCCTTCAATTAAAAAAGCTCAATTAGCCGTTGAAGAAATAACTAAGCAAGTTGATGAAAATATATTGGGATCTCGTTTGATAAAAATATATGATTTATATAAAAATAGAGAAGAAAAGTTTGCGAAAATAAATAAAACATGAAAGAATTTTAATGTTAATGCTGGTAGCATTTTTGTAGGAATTGCTCCTTTATTCTTTGGAATATTTAATTTATTTGTTGTGGTGCTTTATTCATTAGTTGTTCATGATGTTATTTCTAATGTAGCAACATATGATACAATTGTAAGATTTAATATTTTTATTGACTATTCATTTTATGTAACGTTTGGCGTTATATTGGGAGCAGTATTTATTTCTGCATTTGTAAAAGGAAAAATTTCTGCTACTAGAGTTATAGAAGTATTAAATACTAACGAAGATAAAATTTATGTATCAGATGGTAAAAAAATAACAAAAAACTTCGATTTAAAAGTTGAAAATTTAAGCTTTAAATATTATTCTTCAAATCCAAATTATACTTTACACAATATAAGTTTTAGCCTACCGTTTGGAAAAACTCTTGGATTAGTTGGCCCTACTGGTAGTGGTAAAAGCATACTTGCAAATTTATTGGTTAATAACTATCTATATAATGAAGGATCGATTTTAATTGGGGATAATGAAATTAAAGAAGTTAATACAAAAAATTTACATGAAACAATCGGAATTGTTTACCAAGATGCCCTATTAAATACAGGAACAATAAAAGAAAATATGCTTTTTGCTAAAAATGATGCAACAGATGAAGAAATAAATCAAGCATTACGTGACGCTTGTGCATATGATTTTGTTTATAAATTTGAAGAAAATTTAGATCATGTCATTACTCAAGGGGCAACAAACCTTTCAGGTGGCCAAAAACAACGTCTTTCAATTGCAAGAACTTTATTAACTAAACCAAAAATTTTAATATTAGATAACTCAACTAGTGCTTTAGATAATATTACTGCACACCAAGTTTTACAAAATATAAAAAACAAATATTCATGTTCAACTATAATAATTAGCCAAAAATTGCCATTAATAAAAAATGCTGATGAAATTATTGTTTTATCTGATGGAAATATGTTGGATAAAGGAAATCATGAAAAATTAATGAAATCATGTTCATATTATAATGAATCATACAATAACCAATTAAGCCAATAGAAAAGGAGGCAATGATGAAAAAAAGAACTAAAGAAAAGCAAAAACTTTCATTTATTACTTTGTTTAAATTAGTTTTTAAATATTCAGGTGAATCAAAAACAAAATTTTGATTGGCTGTTTTGTTTTCATTTTTTCATGCAATTTTTTATGCAATAGGTTCATTTTTAATTGGATATATTTTTACAATATGTTTAACAAAAGATGTATTAGATCATAAAACACCTTTTAATTTAAAATTATTTATAGGTATGGCTTCATGTTTGGTTATATCGTTTATATTGTATGGAATTTTTAGATATGTCTCAGGGGTATTCTTTGTAAAAATAACTTTTTCAGTTTGTGAGAATATAAGAAAAACCGCCATGAAAAACCTTTTATATATTCCTGTTTCGTATTTTGATAATCAAAAATCAGGTAATATTATTTCTATTTTAGTAAATGATATTAATAGTTTATCTGAAACTATATTTAAATTATTAAACGAATTAATCCAATGTGCTATAAATGTTATTTTATCTGTAATATTTTTATCAATGGTTAGCTTAGTATTATCTGCTGTTGTTTTACCTGTTCTATTCTTATTTTCATTTATAGGAATATTAATTACTAAAAAAGCTCAAAAAGCATTTATTCAAACCAGAAAACATTTTGGGGAATTAAACGCTTTTGTCGAAGAAATGCTAACTAATTCTAAAATTATTAAAACTTTCGAACAACAAGAACAAGTTAATAATCATGGTAAACAAATAGCAAGAAACATATTTAACACAGCCTTCACAGGAGATCTTAATAACCAAATAATTAACCCTTGAATAGTTTTTACTAACAATATTTTGGTTATATTAATAGTTACTGTAACACTTGTATTAAAGGGAAATAATATTCATGTTTATGGGCTTTTTAATACAAATGCAGAACATGGATTTTTAATAAGTTATTTAACACTTATATATAGTTTTTTATCGACACTTCAATCAATGCTTACTATATTAGTTTATGCAAGAATTGGAATTGCATCTGCCGTTAGGGTTAATACACTTTTAAGCCTACCAAACACACATATAAAAAACCACTCAAAGGGAATTGTGATAGAAAATCCTGTTGGAAATATATCATTTGATCATGTATATTTTAGATATAATGAAAATTCGCCTAAATATCAACTAACAGATGCTTCATTTAATGCAAAAGCAGGACAAACTATTGCTTTAGTTGGAGAAACTGGAGCAGGTAAAACTACTATTATAAATTTATTGAATCGTTTTTATGATTATGAAAAAGGTTCAATAAAGATAGATGGAATAGAGTTAAGAGAAATTTCAAAAGACAGTTTAAGGGATTTTACGGCAGTTGTTTTACAAGATAGCTTTATGTTTAATGAAAGTATTTTAAATAACCTTTTAGTAGGAAATCCAAAAGCAACCAAAGATGATGTAATAAGGGCAGCAAAATTAGCATCTGCTCATCATATTATTGAAAAATTAGAACATGGATATGATACTATAATTGATAATAGCACTTCAATATTATCTAAAGGAGAAAAGCAACTTCTTTCAATAGCTAGAGCAATATTGGGAAACAAAAAAATCTTAATACTAGATGAAGCAACATCGAACGTGGATTCTAATACAGAAAAAATAATTCAACAAGCATTAAAAGAAAATATCATGGTTGGTAAAACATCAATAGTTATTGCTCACCGTCTAAGCACGATTAAAAATGCTGATTTAATCTTAGTTGTGGATGATGGTCGTATTATTGAACAAGGAACCCATAAGCAATTGCTAGAATTAAATAAAAAATATGCAAGACTATATTACTCACAATTTGATGATTAAAAACTAGATATAAAAAACTCGTAATTAAAAAGGTTACGAGTTTTTTACATAAAAATTACATTTAATTTAAATCTAAATGAAAAATAAAAAGGCCGATTGGCCTTTTGCGGTGTATTTAAACAAATGGTGGAGAATGAGGGGCTCGAACCCACGACCCTTGCCTTGTAAGGGCAATGCTCTCCCAGCTGAGCTAATTCTCCAATGGTGACCCTAGCGGGACTTGAACCCACGAATGTATGGATGAAAACCATATGTGTTAACCGCTTCACCATAGGGCCATAATGGCGCCGACTATTGGGATTGAACCAACGACAAACTGGTTAACAGCCAGCTGCTCTACCGCTGAGCTAAGTCGGCACTTAATAAATGCTTAATTATTATAACTAAAAAAAATTAATTTTTTAATAAATTTTTTTATTTTTTATTTTTGGCGCTTACTTTGTGCATTTGGTGCTAGTTAGAGGGATCGAACCCCCGACCCATTGATTACGAATCAATTGCTCTACCAACTGAGCTAAACTAGCATATTTTAATTTTAACAAAAAACTTATACAGTTATTTATTTTTTAATAAAACAATTAAAAAAATAATTACTATGGTCTATTGCAAGAGGGCTAATGCTTTTTTGCCTTCTTTTTTATTTTTATTTATAAAAAATTAAAAAATACTTGATTTATATGTTAGAATTAAGTTGATAGTGGGAGGATGTGGGAATGTTTGGTAAATATTATCGCCAAATTGATGATAAAAATAGAGTTGTTGTTCCACCTAAATTACTACAAGAATTAGGCAAGGAATTCTATATCACAATTGGAATAGATAAAAACTTAGTATTAAGAACGGTTTCTGAGTTTCAAAAAATGAAAACTAAATTAGAAGAAGGAAACACGCTTAACAAAAACGTAAGAGATTTTATTCGCTACATTTTTGGAAATACTGAAGTTGTATCTCCTGATAAAAATAACAGAATCATGATTCCCAAACATCTTTTAAATAAAGCCGCTATCGACAAAGAAGTTGTTTTCCTAGGAACTGGTGATACTTGTGAATTATTTGCTAAAGAAGTTTATGATGAACAAGAAAGCTACTATGAAAATGATGATAATGTAAATGACTTGGCTCAAAAATTATTTGAAGCAGGAGTTAAGTTCTAAATGGAACATATTCCAGTTCTATTAAATGAAGTAATAGAACAATTATCAATAAAGCCAGACGGAATATATGTTGATTTAACATTAGGCCGTGGTGGTCATAGCCAAGAAATTTTAAAAAGACTAACAACTGGAAAATTAATTTGTTTTGATAAAGATATTCAAGCTATAAACGAAAGTAGAGAAAAATTAATAAAAATAAGCCAAAACTTTATTTTAATAAAAAGTGATTTTAGAAACATTACTTGTGAACTAAAAAAACTAAATATCGATAAAGTCGATGGAATATTAGCAGATTTAGGAGTTTCTAGTCCTCAATTAGATGATCCAAATAGAGGATTTTCTTACTCAATCAATTCTGATTTAGATATGAGAATGGATTTAGATAATACTCTAACTGCAAAAGAAATTATTAATAATGCAACTGAAAAAGAAATTATAGATATATTGCAATCTAATGCTGATGTAAAATTAAGTAATTTAATTGCGAAAGCTATTGTAAAAAATCGACCAATATCTGATTCATTTACATTAAATCAAATAATAAAGGATTCATTGCCAGCTAAAATAGTAAGACAAAAAAATCCTTCTAAAGCAGTTTTTCAAGCTTTTAGAATAGCAGTGAATGATGAGCTAAATGCCTTAAGTGAAATGCTAAGCCAACTTCCTAATTTATTAAAAAAAGACGGAAAAATAGCGATTATAACATTTCATAGTAAAGAAGACGTTATAGTTAAAAAGTTTTATCAAAATTTAAATTATTTTGACCCTAAGTTAAAAAAAATACTAATTGTTGAAACTCATAAGTGACATCAAAAAGTAATTTTTCCAAGTAGTAAAGAAGAAGAAATCAACAAAAGATCAAGAAGCGCAAAATTACGCGTTATTACAAAATTAATGGATTAGTTAAATGAAAAAAATTATTATTGCTGCATATAAATTTTTAAAAAATAGTATTGAAGTAGAAGTTATGGAAAAAACTAATACTTTATCTTTTTACATTTATAAAAAAGCAATTAATAATATTTATTTAACTGAAAGCGATATAAAAAATTTTATAAAGCAAACAAAGAATGAAATTCAAAAATTAATATCAGCAAGCATAAATGAAGTTATTGTTATGTTGTCTGAAGATAGCAAACGAAATATAAATAGTAAACTATTAACCTTAAATAACGACAATTTTAATATTAGTAATTTAAAAAATATTAGATCAAACTTCAATAATATAGGCCAAAAAATATTGGAATTTAAACTAGTTAAAAAAACTAATATTAAGCAAATTTATTCTTTAAAAACAATATCAAATGCTAATAGTCTAAGATTGCAAGAAATTTTTAGTAGCAACGATTTAAAAATTGCTAAAATATTTTGCTTAGATAGTTTAAAGACAAATTCAGTTTTGTTTAAAAATTCAAAACAAAAAGTAGCTATTTTTGTTGATGTATTAGATGATAAAGCTAAATTTATTTTAAACATTAATAAATCAAATATAGTAAGCCAAGTATTAGATTTAGGACTAAACAAATTAAAAGCAAGAATGTTACAATGCAATTTATTAAGTACAGAAAGCAATTGATTTAGCGAAGTTGTAAATTGTTTAACCTACAAATGCAATGTTGCTCCAATAATAAAGAATATATTAGGCGAATTTATAAATAAATTATTAACTAGCGTTGCAACTTTTGTTAATAATTATAAAATTGATTCAAAGGTTTGCAAATTATATTTCAACAATGAATTAAAACTTTTTAATAGCATATTAATTCAAAATGAAAAAATTAACTTATTTAGTGACTTTGAATATGAAATCAAAAATGAATATTTAAGTTGCGAAATGCTTGCAATAGATAATATTTTAGAATGTCAAATCAAACAAAATGCTTTAAATAATGAAATTAGTAGGGAATTATTTACAATTGAAGTTTATAGTAATTCCAAAAAGTACTACAATTTAATGCTAAACGATATAAATTAGGAGTTCTATGGCAAAAGAATTAAATAATTATAACCCGGTGGCAAAAATAATTGTTATTGGAGTAGGTGGAGGCGGAAATAATAGTGTTGAAACTATGATAAATAGCCATTTAGATAGTTTTCAAATTATTGCTGCCAATACCGATAAACAAGTATTAGCAAAATTTCCTCAAGAATGCGTTTTACATTTAGGTGATGAACGTGGAATTGGCGCGGGTGCTAACCCTGAAATTGGCAAAACTGCTGCTGAATCTTCACGCGAAGAAATCAAAAGTAGATTGCAAGGAGCTGATCTAGTAATTATAACTGCAGGAATGGGTGGTGGAACCGGCACAGGTGCAGCGCCCGTGATTGCACAAATAGCCAAGGAATGCAATGCTTTAGTAGTTGCAGTTGTAACTACTCCGTTTGACTTTGAAGGTCCAAAGAGAATGAGAATTGCAAAGCAAGGCTTACAAGAAATTAAAAAATGTGTTGATTCATATATTGTTATTTCAAACAATAAACTATTACAACAATATGGAAATATTTCTTTTTCAGATGCATTTATTTGCGCAAATAATGTCTTAAAGCAAACTATTAGAACAATAGTTGATGTTATTGCCACCCCAAGCATTATTAATCTTGATTTTGCAGATTTATCAACCATTATTAAAAATAAAGGTGAAACAGTAATCGGCATTGGCCAAGCAAATGGCCAAGATCGGGCTGTAAAAGCAATCACATCTGCAATAACAAGCCCAATTTTAGAATCAAGTGTTGTTGGGGCTAGTGATGCAATAGTAAATTTCAGTGCTTCTCAAAAGGTAACTTTAAATGAAATTCAAAGTGCTCTGGGAGCTATGCGGGAAATTGTTGGTAATGAAATTAACATTATTTTTGGTATAACAACTCTAGAATCTGAAGAAAGCAACAAATTAGGTGAGCTATTTGTCTCGGTAATCGCCACGGGATTAAGAAAAGACGCTCCTAAAGACATTGATCAAATTCAAGACGAAGTAATCAATGTAATAAAAAAAGACGATTTAAATTATGTTAACGATGAAACAAAGGAATTCTTTGTATCTGAAGGAACATTTAAAACACAATCATTTTTTTCAATGGATAATGATGAAGATTCAAACGATGAACTTGCAGATATATTAAAACACTAAGATGATGTAAGAAATCTGTTTTAAAAAAATGCAATTAATTGTCTTTATTGCCATTTAAAAAATAAAAAAATTCAGTTCAATCTGAGTTTTTTTATTGCATTTTTTTGACCTTAAGAATATATAAATTGCATAAAAAATATAGAAAATAAGCCATTTTTTCAACCAGTTATATTAAAAATCTGTTTTTTTTTTTTTTTTTATAAAGTCCCGAAGGGGCTTTTTTAGTGTTCCAGACTTATCTACTAAACTAGCGGTAATTTTCCAAATCAATAACTTTTTTTATTTATTTATATATTTTAT